>Ga0209611_10000485_pt1 | contig 59361 bp, 43 predicted proteins | sample S1TSphgellanicum_3_FD_187693 | JGI IMG/M metagenome (GOLD analysis project Ga0209611, IMG submission 187693) | Host-associated microbial communities from peat moss isolated from Minnesota, USA - S1T2_Fc - Sphagnum magellanicum MG (SPAdes) (version 2) | ecosystem: Host-associated > Plants > Peat...
CCCCTCTACCCCTCCAAGTGTTGTGAGCTAGGGAGCGCCTCCCGACCACTCCCACTTCCGCTGTCTCTCACTTGGACTCACATTTGAGTCCTTCGAGTGGTTAGGAGTGCGTCAAGTAGGGGGGCGTGTTTGTCACAACCCTAGCTTTGGGCTCGCGACCAAGGCAAAGGGGTTATAAGGTTGCGCACCAAGAGGAAGTCCGGGAGTTAAGCCAAGAGGAAGCCCGGGAGTTAAGGCAAGAGGAATGACGCGCTCCTAAGTCACGGGGCGAAACCCACTTGAGGGTTTCACAAAGTTAAGTTGCGGAAATTGTGACTTAGCGGCATGCTCCCGGCTTCCAACTTTAAAAAGGGGTAGAGGGTCGAGTTGAGAGCCCAAGGATTAGACTAGGAAGAGGGACTAGTTTAGCTCGTGTGAATCTGCATCCAGAAACCAACCATAAGAGGTTAGTTTAACATTCAGGACACCTTTGGGTGTTGGGACTTACCACGGGCACTTGGACACACAAGACTCACCACGGCCCGGACTCGGGAGTAAGCCACCACCTTACTCCCTATAGTATTCTCTGCAACTCGCCGCCAAGGCTACATCCAAATGGCACATTTTGTTGAGACTCCCGAAATGGAGTCCCGAAACTGTCCCGGCTGGACTCCCAAAACTTTGAACGGCCATAACTCCCGACTACAGAGTCCGATCACGACAAGGTTTAAACCAAAGTTGTAGCCCTTGTCAAGATCTTTCTAACGACATGTCGCACTTCCTGAAGCAACGTTGGGAAAGGGTCGATTCCCGACTTTTAGTGGTCGGGAGTCAAACTGCCAGTTTGACTCATGGCCCTTCTTTTGCCCATAATTTGGGCTGTAAATATCCGAATGGCCAATGCGAGGCGATTTTCGATATTTACGTTTCAAGACCTTTCTAATGACACCAAGAAAACTTCAATGCGAGGTGTTTTGCGCCTTGCTGTTGAGCTCTGAACATTCGGGAGTCCCAGAGGGCTTCAAACCTCCAACTTTTCCAAGTGTTGGGCTTCACCCCCACACTTGGCCAAAGTGGGGTTGCGTCAAGGAAGCTCGGGAATCAAGGCAAGAAGAAACCCGGGAGTCACATCACATATTCCCGAAAATGTAAGAAAGTGTGAGGGAGTGTGAGGGAGTGAACACTCACACTCCCAAGGCAACTACCACTTTGGGAGATGGAGTTTCGGTGGACTCCCAAAACTTTAGAGAGAAATTGCAAGGGTCAAACCTCAATGGCTTGTGACGTTCTTTATATCATTGAAAATCTCTTGGAGCGTAAATGTCTTAAATGGGCTTGCATTGCTCATTTGGACATCTAAAACACAAGTTATGGCCAAAAGAAGGGTCGGGAGTCAAATTGCCAGTTTGACTCATGACCACAAAAGCCGAGAATCGACCCGATTTACTTAGCTACAGGGGGCGTGCCACATATTTTTGGAAAGCTCTCGACGAGAGCTACAACTTTGCTTGAGACCGCATTGCGATCCGAGGTTTGCTCGCAAAGTTATGGGGTTCCAAAGTCGCAGGAATCCCATTTGGCGGGATTTCGGGACTCCCATTCGGGAGTCCCGAGAAAGAAAAGCCATTTGGATGTAGCTTCCATGGAGAGCTGTAGAGTATACTATAAGGGGGAAGGTGGTGGTTTCCCCCAAGTCCGAGCCGTGGTGAGTCTTGTGTGTTCGTGTTGCCCGTGGCTCGTCCTAGCACCAAAGGTGTTCCAACTATGCATTAACCACTTTGTGTGAGTTGTGTGCATGCCCGTGTGGGTGAGTGAAGCTTGTTAACTCTTCCTAGTCCCATCTCGAAGCTCCAACACGCCCCTCTACCCCTGAAAGTGTTGTGAGCTAGGGAGCGTGCTCCGACTCCTCCTTCTTCTGTTGTTTTTTACTTGGGCTCACATTTGAGTCCTTTAAGGAGTTGGGAGTGCGTCAATGTTGGAGCTCCAGGATGGGACTAGGAAGAGTTATCAAGCTTCACTCACTTACACGGGCCTGCACACAACCCACACAAAGTGGTTAATGCATAGTTGGAGCACCCTTGGTGCTAGGACGAGCCACGGGCAACACGGACACACAAGACTCCACCTTTCCCCTTATAGTATACTCTGCAGCTCTCCACGGAGGCTACATCCAAATGGCTTTTCTCTCCTAGGACTCACAAGTCGGAGTCCCGAAATCCCGCCAATTTGGATTTCCGCGACTTTGGAACCCCATAACTTTGCGAGCAGACCTCCAATTGAGGTGCGGTCTAAAGCAAAGTTGTAGCTCTCGTCAAGAGCTTTCCAAGAATATGTGGCATGCCCCCTACAGCTAAGTAAATCGGGTCGATTCCCGACTTTTTGTGGTCGGGAGTCAAATTGGCAATTTGACTCCTGGCCCTTCTTTTGGCCATAACTTACGTTTCAGATGTCCAAATGAGCAATACGAGCCCATTTTCGACATCTAAATTTCAAGAGCTTTTCAATGATATAAAGAACGTCACAAGCCATTGAGGTTGGCCCCTGCATTCGCTCTCTAAAATTTCAGGAGTCCACCGGGACTCCATTTTTCAAAGTGGGAGTTGCCTTGGCAGTGTGAGTGTTCACTCCCTCACACTTTCTTACACTCCTGGGAGTATGTGATGTGACTCCCCGGCTTCCTCTTGGGCCGCAACCTTGTGATGCCTTTGCCTTGACTCCCGGGCTTCCTTCCTCTTGGTCTGCAACCTTGCAACCCCTTTGCCTTGGTCGCGAGCCCAAAGCTAGGGTTGCGACATAACCAGTCCTCCAACTCCTACCATTGTTTTGGTGAATTATGATTCTGATCAATTAGACCTTCATGTTAGGAAGTCGACAGTAAAGGGGTGAAAAAAATTTAGTGGATCAAGTGTTGGAGGGGGATGGCCTTATAACAAAACATCCTATATGATTGGAAATGTTTGGAGACACCCAATTGTTGGATCCCACGAAAGGAAATGATCATGATTCTGGCAAATATTTGATTGTCTTATTCTGGGGGGGAAGAAGAGGGTAGGAGGATTACAAGGAGAAAATAAGGCCAAAAACAATGGTGCATTAGTGGAAACAAAGGGCAAGGAGGAAGAAGATGATCTTTATAGCTTGGAGGTGGGTGAAAAAAAATTAGGAACTCTTTCCCAATCAGAAAGTACATTTATGGCACAAGAAAAGGGGAAAAAAATTATAGTATAATCCTTTCCTCCTTGGTTTGGGGGTATTACATGTAGGCTTGCAACCAAAAAAACTACATTCAAGTCTAACCGTCAAAATTAAATGTGGATGTTTTCAAACCACCCAAGGGCAAGGTGATTCGAGTTCCTCTTGCACTTTTGGTAGTTGCTAGTAAAAATAAGGTGAAATGCCACAAATTCTTAAAACCTTAGGTTGAAAACGTAAGTAATGAATCCCTTTCTAGGTGAAAGCACAATAATGTGTTCGATTAAAAGTACTTGCTAGTCTACTTGTCAAATAAACAAAAAGTAGGACCAAAATCCATCACAAAATTGTTATATATTCAATTTTTTTAGTCGAATAATAAATAACAAAATAATTTTTCATTATTATGCATTAATTTTTTTATTTTTCATTGTAAAAGTAGGTTTCAAGTAGATTTTTTAAAATTCAAATATGTTTTAAAACCTGATTTTTGTAGTGTAACATTTGATTCAAATATGTGTTAAATATATTTTACCAAAGCAACATAGATTTTTTTTTTGGTGAGACCTTTGAATATATAATGATCTTTATGCTATAACTTCATACATGTATGTTTCATTAAATTTTATAGTGAAAAAATAGGTTTGAACAACATATTGACCAGTCAATTTCAAACCTATTTATTCCTTACTTTTATTATTCCAATTTTTTTGAAATTTTGTAATTGATTTACAATTAACCCTATTAAGGGCTCAATAGTTTCAAAATGAAATTTAAGGAAAATTTGAATCTATTTTCTTCTGTTTTCATGAAAAACTGCCTTTTTTTAGCTTGATATTTTTTCGACAATTTTTTCTGTATACTTTACCATGCTTTCACCCTTCTTTTTTATCTTCAAAGTTTATTGAATCAAAATCATAGAAATCAAAAGTAAAACCCTACCAAAAATGTATTACAAGATATATATTTGCACAAATATAGCCTTTGTAGTGATTTAGAAACATAATAAAACCATATCGTGTTGGCTAAAACAAAAAATATGAAGCAAAATCATATTGTAATATCCATGTTCTTCTTCATCAAAATTATTTCCTCTTCTCTAAATCATAATTCCTCTCATGTTCTAATGTCCAACCATCTACAACACTTTTCTAAAAATCCTCTTTAGGTTTTCACCATAAATTTCAATTTAAATCAGTCTTCATAAATTTTAATCCACTTAACCTACATAGTCTTGTTACACCTTTGTCCACCCTATCATATGTTGATACTACCTTTGTTTAGCCTATCCAACAAGGACAACATAGTTCTACCTTTAACAAGAATGCCTTTAACAAGAGTGTTTCATCAATACCTAGAAGCATAGGAAAACAAATTATAGTGAAACTTAAACACCTAGAATCACATGAAAACAAAATGCAGCGAAATAAACACCTAGACAACCACTTGTGCTTATTCGTAAACACCCAACCTACTTTCAATGACTGAACAACAAATGACATCCTTCCTTAACTAATATTTATTGGTATGCATAGCCATGAACAACAAAATGTTTGTTTATGAACTTGCAATACAATTATAATGCAATTAATTTAGAGTCCACATGTGCCACATGCTTAAAAATTTAACTCTTGTTTTTAAAGGAAAATCTAATTAACTTATGTTAAAATATAATTCTAATGGCACACGTTCCCAAGGGTTAGCAAATTGTGTACAAGCAACAAGTGTGTTCCAAAATGGGTGTCAACAAAAATGAAACATAAAGCTTAAGGAAAATATAAAAATTGCCTTACTTGAGCTCTAAAAAGCTTTCTTACTAATCTCAAAAATTTCAAGACGGTCCGGTTGTGGATCTCTTTAATTGCCAAGATTGGACAACAAACACCTACCAACTAGTGGGTACTTTATCAAATCATACAACCAATCTTCTCATTATAACTACCATAATCATGATTCTCCCAATTTTCTTCTAACTATTGTTCCAAGCAAGTTTGATCACACAAACTCAACAAGGTGCACATGGTAGACAAACCAATCCTCACTTTTCTTCACCGAGTTCTTCCAAACTTTATTACATGAGCATAAATTGAAGAATATTACAACTTGATCTTTCCATGAGTGAATTCCCAAGATGTGAAGCCGAATATGATCCAAAAGAGATTGATTGGGAATTAGGGTTGAAAGTTTGCCCATTGTAAATTCATCATCTCTCTTTGACCCTACACACTATTCAATTGTGAAAACCAAGGTTGAAATGCATTGTTTTGCTCTCACAAGTCAAAATGCATTTTAATTTCATATCCTTTCCATTTAGAAAATTGAAACTCTCTTTAAAATGAAAATTCCAACAAATTAAAAGCATTATTTCAATATAAACTCAACAATAATGTTGTTTTGGAATATTACCATTCCAAGCCCAAAGACTCTTATGAATGTGCATAGTTTCTTTCCCTATATCAAGTTCCCACAACAAATCATCTAACAACAACTCAATAGGTTTCCAAGATGAATGTCACAAAAACTCAAGATAGGTATCCAAAATGTAGTTATGGTAATGGACATGAGGTCCAATTTTTGCATCTTATGCAACCAAAGGAAAAAAAGAACAACAATAAGAATGTGTGTGTGCAGAAATATATGAACCAAAATTTGAAATTTTCATTACATCCCTAGTTCAAATTGGTTGACTTTAAGTTGATTTGCTAAACTACCCATCACTTGTTACATGCCCCACCAAAAAGGTCCAATCCTTTTAAAGTTCATGAACCTTGTTCCCACAAGCTTTTTTATACATGCTTATACCCATTTGCAAGTTTAGAAACAGTAGTTATTTTCTGACACATCAAGGGTATTGTTGTTTTCCATGTATATTTTGTGACCCAAAGTAAATTCTTCAAAGGTTGATAATATTTTTTTCTAAAAGGTGAGATGTTATGAAGCTCCAAAATCAATGAACCAAGTAAATTAAAAAGATAAACATAGTAATCATAAGAAGTTTTGACATGTAGCTGCATGTGAAAATCCTTTGAACTTGTTTCTTCTTATGATATTTTGTCATGAAATGATCTCAAATGTCACAATTGTAACAAGCTCCTTCCTTCTTCAACTTCTCATTCTTGAACTTCCTCCAATTTACACCTTTAAAAAACTTCCCATAAACACCTTAAACAATTAGTGTTTTTCACCTTGTACCATGGTTGAGTTTTTCATTTAAAATAAAATTCCTTTTGCAACAATTGTCCATATACTAAGTCTACAGATAATTCATTAGTATAGGTACTAAATGGAACCACTAAGGTATGGAAAGAAGGGGGTAAATTCCCAAGAAATGTAAATGTCAAATCTTCATTAGAAAATGGATGATCAATGTTTGTCAATTGATCAACGATTAGGTGAAGCTTGTTAATGTGAGCTTGCATTGAAATCCCTTCCTTCATCTTGTAAAGTTTTTAACATAACTCCAATCTAATGCCAATGCGTAGTTTTTCAAATGTTGCATAAACATTGTCCCAAACTTCTTTTGCATTCTTTACATGTGTGTTACATGATGCAACATAAAATCAACAAAATTTAATAATATTGTCTTATGAACCAACTTGTTTTTCTTCATAAACATGCAATATTCATAAGTATTTCCTTCAAGAACAATTCCTTGAAACTTAATCTCTAGTGACAATAACTTTCTTGAGATGATTTCACAATTTTTTGTCATGTAAGAAAAAATCCATCTTCAACTTCCAAGTATGAAAATAATTATCATTAAGCTTTTCAATGTTTTAGACATCATAAGTAAATGTCATGATTGTGATTAGAATAGTGCCATAAAACAAACATTCAAAACTTCAAAACTTTGGAATAGAAAATTATATCTTGCAATACAAATTTTCCTCTTAAAAAACCAAGCTTTGATACTATGTTAAAAATTGACATTGAATCAATGAAAGAATAAATATCAATAAAACACAAATTTACAACAAGCTCCCCACCCAATCTTAGGATCACACAACTTGTTACAAACTTTATGATTCACCCCCAAACTTTGGCTTACTCCTAATAGTAGGTGAACATCCCACAAGTAAATATTACCTTCCTTAATATATTATGTTTAAGCACATGCACAATGTCATCAACCCAAGTAAATGTTACCTCCACCTAATTGAGGTAAACATCGCATGTTACTTAGCTAACCTTAACTCTATTATTTCATGATTTCCAAAAGTTAAGTACATGAACCATAAATATCGAAGGTAAAAGCAACTTGGTAAAAGTAACTTGATAGGTTGTTGACATTCAACACATCCTAGTGTGCTCCCATCCTACTTTGATGGTTGTAATAACAATATTGATTTATGGAGTAGCACGTGGAAAAATATATGATAATGAGGTGATAATGATGATGGAGGCAATGATGTCCATGAAGTTCAAACCGGTGATGATGATGAACATGGATTTGCCTCAAGGATCATGAAAGTTGAGAATGAGGTGTGTTAGATTGTTGAATGTTAATCCATTCGTTTGCATTGCGCTTAAAAGTAGCCTCGCCAACAATTTTCCTCCCTGTACCCAAATGGCCACGATGCAATAGGCATGACACAAGAATTATTCCTTAGATTATTAGTTCCAATCTAATTCCAGGAGTGTGGCGGGTTCAATTCTTCGCTTGTAATTTTATAAGTGAAGATTATTAGTCGTAATCTACTTCAAAAGTTGTGGTGGATTCAATTCTTTGCTTGTAGGTCAATACGTGAAGACCTAGCTAATCTATTCCATGTATTTAGTGGGTTAAATTCTTTGCTTGTAAATGTTAAAGTAGGTGCAACAACACATCTAGTGGGCAAGTGGGGGCCAAGTGGGTGGGTCGACGAGTGGGAGGAAAAGAAACACCGGGTAGCCATCTGGGTTGATGTGGGCTAGCAAGAGAAGACGACGTAGCTGCACCACGTGAAGTTTTGCTCTTCGATAGTAGGAAGGTGCTAACTCATCAAATGCAAACCACAAGGCATCCATTTGGTGAGTTGTGAGGCTCCCAATTTGCTTCCCACCATCCTGTAACACATCTCCCTCACAAGTAGGTTTGTTTCTCTATTTCTCTCTATCTCTTTGTGCAATGGTGTATGCCATGAATTGCTTTAACATCCAAATGCTTTGATGAGTAATTGTTGAAAATCCCAATTCTTAAATCATTCATAGCTTCTTTGTGTGAGTGCGATTGTAGAGTTGCAAATGAATGTTAAACCAAATGTCAAGAGTTGTAGAAGTACTTTGGTCAACATCTTTCTCAAATCAACTCCCTCAAGCTGTTTTGTTCGGATGGTACAACATCTTGGATAGTAACAAAGCTCTGGGTTATGAAGACCTTGAAAGGGTACCTTCTCTTCCCAAAACAACAAACACTTAAAAATTTCATGAACCCAGTTTGTGTATTGTCTTGTACTTTGACAATAGCTAAGCTACTTTCATTGTGAAAATGCTTATTTAAAGGAAGATGTACATGGTTTTGGACTAACAAAATTGCCAATGGAAGAGTTGACAAACATCACACAACAAAGAAACAATGGACAATGTTCACTAATAATCCAGAAAGCTCAAATGCAAGTGATGAGGTGTGTTCTTGCTAGCCTCAATTTTTTCTTCAGGATACCCTCTTTGAAGAAGCTTCAAAGAGGCAGTGGGCCATGTGATTCGCTTGCTAATCATGTCAAAATCAGCTGATGTCATGGTTGACCACCTGCCACAAAGAGGATCATCTCCATTCCACTCTCCTTCATACTTTCGGGCCTTAGTTGGCCAATATTGTGTTCCCCAGCCATCTCTGTTGTCTTTCATCCAATTCCCGATGTAGCATTCACTGTCACTGTAGTACTGTCCTTCACAATTAAGAAACCAACTATTCTTAGTTATGTCTCTGGAAAGAGAAGACTGTTTCCTGGAGATTGATTTGACAACCATGTGCACCTAGTGAATTGGTTCAAAGCCATTTCATTTTGGTTGGAGAAATTGTGTCCCAGAAATTGTTTCTTGTTCATGAAGAACTGAGGGCTTGGTGCAAGACTTACAAAAGTTCCAATGCCATGCCTTCGGCTCTTGCACCATTGTCCATCATAGATGGAGCCGTCATTGTAGCGCATTGCCCCTTTGCCATGATGCTCACCCAAGTGAACTGCCCCTAGGTACTCCTGTCACAACTCCCTTACCATGTGCCCTCTTTATCCATGCATCCATCTGGTGGGTGAGGACTGCATTCAAATCTCTTGTTGAACTTGCTTGCCCTAGATTGTGCTACACTTCAAAACACATATTCTGAGTCTACACTCCACTATGTTTCTAGAAGATTCTCTTGTTAGTCTTTCACTCTTTGGAACATCAATGTAAGACCTTGTTTCTCATGGTTCTTGGTGAATTGCAGATGCAGTTATAATTGATCGTTCATGAGACTCAAATAGACAATTGGATTCCTTTGAATTGCTCATTGCATCTATCTAGAGAAGCTCAATGAAAAGCTGTATGCTTTCTGCAAAATATTTCAAGAAGAAGGATATGCAATTTTGTTCATTATATATCTTACCTGACCATTGACATAAAAGTACCAGCCAACACCAGTCTTGCCACCATACTGCCACTCACCTTCATACAGCAAATGTTCTTCCTCTTTTGGCGAAAGCTGAACCCAATGCTGACCATGTCCATGCGGCAATGCTCCCATCAAGTCCCCCACATATTTTCCTCCCCTGCTACCACTAACCAGCATTCTGCCCACATCATCAAAGTAAGCTGACTGTGGGCAGGGCTTGGGTGTCCAAGTCTGTTTCCTTTGCATGGTTTTGTGTGATGTCAATGCTCTTTGCACAATCATAAGGGAAGGGGGTTCTACATCTTGGTGATGACTTGAGGGCGTTGGTCCTCTCTCTGCTTTCTTCCTGATCATCCTTCTGTCATTCTTTGTCGGTGTTCCTGGAATGGGAGAAGACGCTTTCGATGAACCTTGTTTTGCAGATGAAAATGGTCTTGATGATGATCCCAACTTACCATTAGCTACTGAGGAAACAGACCATGGAAACTCCATCATGAACACAGGTTGTCCAACCAAATTCAATATGAATCAAATTTGTAAAGCTTCAAAATCCTTGATGGCTCGAACAACTGAGGTGTAAGGTGTCCATCACTTGAAGGCATGGAGCAACCCCATGTGCATCCATTCAATCTGCTACCTCTTAACCTTGTCTTAACTGAAACACTATACTATTGACATCTGCATAAACTATGGCTTCTTATGCAATTTGGGCCCACTGTCTCTACAGTTGTGCCATTTGCAGCATAGATAAGACATGGCAAAGCTGGAGGTGTAACAAATCATACATCGATCTCACTTCTTGAATTATTAAGTTGTGAATTGACCTTTTTGCTTTTTGATACTATTTGAATGTCAATATTTGAATTCACCACAATTTTTTTCCACTCCTCTGTCTTTGATTCTTTCTTCAGTGGCAGAGGGTTGATTGCTAATGGAAACAAACATTGCTTATGCAAGAGAAATTTATCAAGGTGACAAAAGACTGCAAGTATGTGCACACACCACAACCAGTAAAAGCACACTCTTTGTCTCCCAAGTAGCATCAATTGGAAGTGCACAGAGTGCTTTATGTAAATCAAGTGATGAAGACCATTGTTTTGGTTATTCTCAAAATCAGGAGTTTCGCATGCTATTTTACCACTCAAGCAAGAGAGAGCATGGAAGGAAAGTTGAAGGTGGCTTGAAGGGGTCAAAGTGGATACAGAAAGTTAAACTTCATGCCAACTGAACCTTCAATACAGGTATCTCTAACCAAAAACCAACATCTTCATTCATGCCAATCATTAGTTTTCTGTTACTCCATGTCCATAGCTCTATGTTTGTAATCAAGAGAAATAGGCTGCATACCTAGCTGTTCACTTTTGCAAGATAGTTGCAATGGTTTCTGCAGCTATTAAGGTGAGAAATCTTGCATCCCATAGATGGAAAAAATGTGTAGTTGTTGATGGGCTGCAAGAACATGCTGATGGATAATATCAGATGGCTAAAAGATCTTCTCTTTCATCTTTGAGTCCTGTCATTCCATGATGCTGGATGAATTCCAATCAGGAGCCTTTGTTGTTTGATTAAGCTTCTGTGTTTCCAGCAACAATCTGCAAAAGGACCATCTTTGGAGCCAAACCAACACGCCTCTTCAGATCTCAAGGCAAATGCTTCTGCAGTCTTTTCATCGGCCCAACACTTCAATGCCCAATACTGTCAATATGTGAATCCAGCCATCTCTTCCTTTAATTTGGAACAACATTCCTTCACATGGTAAGGTTGTAATCTGGTGGCTTACAGATTTATAACCTTAATACAAGACCGCAATCCACAAGCAAAATGGACTTCTGATTCACTGAAGCAGATCTGGCTGATGACTTTGTTGTGACCTTGCATTCACATCAACTACACCTAATCCTTAGATAGTGATTCACATGAGCACCAAACAAACTGTCAGTGGACACCTCATTCTGATCACATTCAGGAGCCCCAAACGAATTCACCTAGTGGTAGACATCTCACAGGATCCTTGATTGTCTTCACATCAGGAGCTCCAGACAAAATCCATCAGTGGAAACATCTCACAGGATCCTGATTGTCCTTCACATTCAGTCTTGTAAGAAATCAAAGAAGTTAAGAGTCAAAGTCAAGGAAGCTGTGTGCAATTTGGGTCCAAGAAAATTCTGGCAATCCAGTGGCCACTTCCAGAGAATGAACCTGACTGTTGTCATTGATCGGAAACGTGGAGAGACGTAAATTGAGTACTATTGATGTCCATTGCAAATTGATGTAATTTAACAAGTAAAGGAATTTGTTGTACTGGAATTTAATAAAAAGGTTTGAAATGAGGCAGCAGGGTTGCGGCGTATCTTAGAGATAAAGAATCTCACTGGTGTACTAGAATTGTGTCCAAATGACACATCCCAGTACCAAAGCAAAATCTGAGAATTGCATAGCTACATGCAATCTGGCCAGAGGAGCTTCAAGGATGAGGAGCAGATGTAGAGAGACTGTAGTAGCTACAGGAAACCAATTGGCACACCCTGTTTTTGAAGCATTAAGGTTAGTGAATTCAGAAAGCAAGGTGGTCCCATGCTCTCTGTTTGGCCGGTAGTAATATCAGGGTTGAAGATCACAACCATTTTCACATACATGTATTTATGCAATTCTCAGATTATACTCCCATGTAAATCCATGGGTTAACATGGGAGTATAATCTGAGAATTGCATAAATACACGCAATCCAGCTACAGGAACTTCAAGCAGGAGGAGCAGATGCAGAGAGATTTTAGTAGCCACAGAAGCACACCAATTGGTGTACCATGAATTTGAGTAATACAAGTTTTAAGCACCTATAGGAACTACTACTTTGGGTCTGCTATTGTTTTCAACTAAGCCAAATGCTAGGGCCATGGTAAAATGCTAATGGACACTAGAAACACCATGACAAACTTATAACCTGCTGGTAGAAACTCATAGCAACTGCAAAAGAAATGTGTTTCATGTCTCTAACCTTGATATCTAGAAAATTCAAAACTCCCAGGGAGCTATGAGTTTCCTTCACCCATTAAGCTGAGCCAGCCAAGTTCAGACATTGTGATGAAAGGCTAACTTCAGGAGACAAGAATAAATTGAAATAATTTTAGAAGGCTCCAACATACTTCATATTCTGAGTCAGGATTGTTTATCTGAGGTTCTGGTTATGGGGTTTGAACTATCACAAAGATAATGTAGACAATGCAGATCAGATTTGTCAAAATCACAGATTTTGCAAGAAAGATTTGGAGTGGAGGCATCAGATTTACAGCAGCCACCCACTTTGTTAGCAGATCTTGAGAGGGGAACTTCTGGACTTATCTTGCCTTGCACTTCTTGTCTCTCCTCACTCACTCTGCCTGTTCTTCAGCTTCAAATAGTCATACTGTTCTTCTGACAGGTTATGACGTGCCCCAACCATGACAGCAGGTGACAGTGGATATAATATACCTGTGGTGTTCCCCTGCCTATACTGTGTTGAATCCAACCTCCATATTCTGATCATCTTTCTCATCTATGTCACAATACTTGTTGGGATTGTACCTGTTCATCATCCCCAATTTTATACTCAGCACATCATCGACAGTCTGCAATCACATGTGCATAGCATGCCAAGGCAAAGAGAAATTTCTTTGTAATATGTTCCAATAGAAATATCACAGCTGGAAATCAAGAGCTGTACTGGAACATCTCCCATATCATGCTAGATACACCACTGTAACCATGGATATCAGTGATCAGGGGTGAGAGAAACTGGAGACCCAGAAATTTTGTAGCATCAAAACCATGTACCATTTGCTATTGGAGTCAGACCAAAACAAGTGTAAGAACAATATCTCTAGTGCGAATTGAGAAATCTCCATACTCACAATTAAGAAAGCCAGAACAAGGTTCAAACTTCTTTAAGTCAAGACTCCCAGAGAAGGACTTACAAAAATGTGAACAAAGGAGAATACAACAAAGACAAAACATAAAATAATCATTTGCCGCATCAATAACAGTGATAGTCTCTCACCTTTTCAGGGATAATCAGCAGTGACATATATGATAGTGACTTCTCTATCACAACTTCCCCACTGACTTCATCAGCTCCCTACAGTGAGTAATAGGCCAGTGTAAACACTAACCTCCATACTGGGTTTCTGTTGCAAGTCCAGAAGCAACAGAAAGACTCAGCCATGGTACTGGATAGCAACAAAAACAACACAAGGAGAAACATAAAAAGAAAAGACTTAAGGGGAAAAAACAAAACAGACATACAGAAAAGGAAGACAAAACATAGAGAAACCGACTGCAGAGAAAAGAACAAGTGTACATCCAAAGCACACAGATCAACAGATACAGACATGTTTGTGATGTATAAAATGCTACCTGAAATCAGCTGTGGAGCCTGGACAAAGTTTACTCAACAGAGTTGTGTTTGTGCCCTTTTTCTGAACACCAAGAGCTTGCTCAGGGGCAGATATTTTGGATGATTACTCCATTCCTTTTGAAACCATTTATATCTACAGGGCCAATTCTAGCTGCTCCTTGCCTTCTACAAATTTTTGTTGACCAGAACCAGAGGTAACTTGGCTTGGTGGAGGCTTTGGGGGCCTCTTAGATGACTCTGGTCTCTTCAATCTGTCTCGGACAGGAAGTTCACAAGAATGGCCTGCTTTCGCATTTTGTAGAAAAAGTTTTGGGATAGAGGCAACTTTAATATTGGATCAGGCTTTGACCTTTCCTGTTGCAAGTTATTGCCAAGCTTGACTTTGCTGAGGCAGTCTTGGTGATGAGGTTATTTTTAATACAGAAGCACTAACATTCTTGATGGTTTTGGACAAAGGACAACCATCCCTAACAGGCTCTAACCTTTTAGAATCAGATTTCGACTGCTTTGGATGTTCCTCCCTTGACTCCATTGCTGCAGCAAACACAAAGTTAAGATCACATCTATCATATTCTGATTGCCCATGAACCATGTCAATACTACGACAGCTGCACGAGAGTATAAGCTGAAGAAATCTTCACTATGATGATGCAAATTTGTTTCTCTCCATCCCATCAAACACACAGAAACACCATGTGCCAGAATTATATAACTCAGGGTGGCTATAAACATTGCAGGTATCTCACATAGCAATCATGCAAGAGCAAGAAGAACAAAAAAACCTGCACAGTTTCAGCTAAACACAAGTTGCAGTTGCACCTAACCCTGCCAGAGGACTCACCAGACTTTGATGTTGTCAAGGGCTCCTTCACTCGGGCTTCCTGAGGAGTATTGAACATCAATGAGTAATCATGAGTGTCTTTGAGCCTCTTCACTTTCAACAAAGCCTGAAAAACAAATGCACACATTATCAGCTTGTGTCTAGTTGTCATTGTTGTCAGTGATGAATAATTGCTCTGCCTTGCAATCACACTGATTTCTGAGGAAAAGATTTGCAAGTACTCTTACGTTCCGCTGACAGTGCTCCCAGAATGCAGAAAATCATAGACCCGTATCTCTGTGTCTCTTGCACAAATATGACCACACTGAAGTAAAATGCTGCCGTAACACATAAAGTCTTTGGACCTACCTCACTGACAGGCTTTGCTGCCTTTGGGACCTAGTTAACTCCAGATTTCTGGGCCACTGCACTGGATGATTTGGAGCTTGGTCTAGACATGATGCAGACAACTTCTTGGGTGCATTTTGGTCAGTTCACACATTAGGCCATCTGGAGTTAACATACACATGCACCTGTCACATCATCCTCAGCTGAATTAGACAGATTCAAATCTTTGCTTAGGGACAAGTGAGCGCATTACAAGTGACTTCCATTGTAACTAATCATCACAACAGCCATCATGACAGCCATGGTATGAATCTGTTATACAAACATGTTGATGTATATGGTAAATAACAGTCCACTGCACAAATGGTGAGAAGGGTACAACGCCCAGGGCATCACCTACTTGGACTGAAGATTGAACAACATCATGAATGCACCACTACAGAGACTACAACATCTTCAGTTACTCGAATGTCTTGCAGATACTCATTCAAACTAGCCACAGAACTGTACAGATGTCTAACAGCAACATCATGAATGCCGAAACAGGAGCATTTATTGACAAGGCCTGAGTTGATATGTGGTGTGTAGACACATGTAAGAGTGAACATTGTGCGAGAGAATGAATAAGGGCAGACCTGAGCTTGCTTGGCTGCTGCTCGAGCTGCAACCATCACAGTAATCTCCCTCACAGCTGCTTCACCAATGATATGTTTTGCCATTGTGGGCTCTGAGGGTTCAAAGAAGAAACCAAAGCTGCACAAAATGCCACGATGAAATCAGGCCCATGCTGAGCTTCAAACAGCTCTTCCGATCAGTGCCCAGCATCAATCCTAGGATCTGAAAGTGCTTGGTTTCTTACATTCCCTCATCATCACAATTCACTTTTGCATCCGGTATAGATTCAAGGAGCCAAATTCAGACCTGATTTTCATTGCAGTACCCAGGAGAACCTGCTCATCAAAGGATCACCTGTGGTTCTTTGAAGGTGTGCGTTCCCATGATCTTGTGCATTCCACACAGCAGGATTCTGTGTTCGACTCCCAACGTTACCTTTCAACTTTTGGCGCTCAAGTTCCTTAAGCTGTTGCCTTCTTTCCAGATACTCCAGCCTCTCGCGACTTACATCCTCGGAAACCTTAAAAGACTCCCTTCTACTAGTACTGCTCTACCTCCGGGCCTGCTTTTCTTGGGCTTTATTGGACAAACAAGGGTAGGCGCGATTGTAAGGGAGATGTTCCTGCACCACACAGCCTCCGAAACCTACCTTTCAGACAAACGGTTGCACTTCCTATACACAGATAACAAAATGTCCACACGAGCAGGGCTGCTCCATGGCTGAGCTACAAAGCGTGAACGAATGCCGGCCCGGAAAACACATTCTCGGCAAAAACTTTGCAGAGCTTCATCACGTAGAAAGCACCGAGTCCAGAGACAACACTCCAATTTGGCAGAAGAAAAGGAGATACTTACATATCTTCTCTCTACATCTTCAAGTGCTGCTGTCAACGCGCCTACCACAAAATTTCGAGTCCCTTTCTTTAGCCAACAGCGTGAGATCCTCCTCCGTGTCGCTCATTTGGAGAGGAGACAGTTTGAATGCCAACATCAAGCCCTCCAAAGCTCCGTCTCTCTCTGTCCTCAAACTCGTCACTCTCGTCAACAACGCAACAGCAGCAAGTTGGCAAACTCTACAAGCGGATTCCTCTCCCCCAGATGACGAAAAAAAGCCTCCTCCGACTCTGGTCACGTGAGCAATCCCGGATTACTTCCCAGAGAGCTTCAGATCTGCTGCAAGCAACAGACAAAGCTTCTGACTGGCTGTGCCGAAAAGTCTCACAATAAAGTGTCTCTTGTCTGTGCAATCCTCTCACAAGAGCATCGGATTTATTCCTCGAGATCTCGACGGGGTCTATAAATATAGGTTACGCATTTTCGGAAAGGACTTGTACCTCCGCGCACAATTCTCCTTTCCGGAGGTTCTCGAGAAGCAGGGAAGAAGAGCGTTGTTCAAGAAAACATGGCTGTGAGATGAGCTAGGAAGGTCCACTTTTTACCTGGCGGGGATAAAATTATGAAAGCGTTTTTTAATGTTTTACTTTATGTAAGGGTAAATATGGCATCTAGAAAAAATCTTGTTAGGGTTCACAAATTTTTCGATTCTGTTTGAGTTAGTTTTGGATTTTTAATGTTTTGTACTCTTTGGTATATGAATAAGGTTCTGGCAGCGTAAACCTTATTTTATTTTCCATATTTTGGAATTGATATTTATAATGAATATCGTGACAACTGACATCTTTGTATATGAGAAGGTCCTGGTAGTAGGACCTTCACCTATGTATAGCGCCGTCTGATTTTTTTAGGGCATCATCAAACAGCAGTCATGCATCTTGCATTTTTTGTCAAAAGTGGAAGTCTCGATGCCATCATTTGCTTCTTGCTTTTGCCGAAAGCAAACTTAAGTTGCGATGGTGTTAGGTTGAGGTAGGAAATATATTTGTTAGTTACAATTCATTTGAGTCTTCATGAGTTTTTTCTTGTCGTTGTAAGTGTTGCTTCATTGCTAAGGAGTCGAGTTTAAATTACACTCATAAGATGCAAACAAGTTGTTTCTATTTCATTACCTTGTTCCTATTGTTGTTTCATTGCATTGTTGCTATTGCAATGCCATGATATGGTTTATCGCCTTGTTCCTATTGTTTTTCATTGCACTATTGTTGTTGCAATGCCATGATATTGTGAATGGTATTGTTGGATCACGCGACGTTGTTTTTCATTCGACTACGATTGTTATTTCTACTTCATCACATTACCGGTGGTGTTATTTAATTGCACTTGCTGCTACATCATTAAGTCTTTTTTTCAGGTTGCGACTATTGTTTCATCACTAATTGTTCTTGTTTTTTTGGTGTGATCAAGGTTCATCAAACTACAACTATACTATTATTCATCTTGCGTTCATCATGTTTTTTGGTTCGATTAGGTTTGCTTCATTGTTGTATTGTACTAAAAGCTTCACATACAGAAAGACCTCAATTTTTTTTCGCCATCATCCTATGGTAGTCGTGCATCTTGCTTTTACTATCAAAAGTAAAGTTTCGTTGCCATCATTCATTTCTTGTTTTTGCTGAAAGCCAATCCCATCTCCTACTTTAGTCGAAAGCAAACTTGTACACCGGTCTTGAGGTGTTTGAACTTCATTGCGATCTCCATGGCTTCTATCAAAATGTAGTTTTTTTAACATTACAGTTGTTCGTGCATTACAACTACTCCTACATCACTGATTATTCTATGCCATAGTTATTAGCAATGACATCATTCTTGATATGTTTCATTGTTTTTGTTATTTTTTTATCTATGTTGTGCAATTTGTCACTTTTTTTTTCTTTGTGTTGAGAAAGAAATTAAAATAATATAGATTTATAGAAGTTATTTTTAATTAATCATATAAGGTGGAAAATTAAAGAAAATTAAAATGAAATCAATTAAAGCTAATTTAAAAAATTAATTTTTTAAAAATGACTTAAAATCAAAAAGGACAAAATGAATTTCAAATTAAAATAACAACCTAGCAAGCAATTTTTGACTTGTGGAAGTTTCCTTTCCAGCCTAGTGAATACCTTCTAGCTTGTAGAAGTTTCTCATATTTGGGCAAAAAAGGCACCAAAAAATACAAAGAAAATAAATTGGTAATGTTTTATGTGTTAGTGATGTGATTTTTAAAATCATGTTGACATTTTTGAAGGTTAAACAATGTAAGAGGGTTGAAAGTGATTCAAGTGAAGAATTTATTTTTAGAATTTGGAATATCATTCTTTTTATGTGTAATACTAACTTGGGCTTCACATTACTTTTGCACTACAAGTGACAACGATTAAATGGTTTTGTGAACATAATAATATATATTTTTTGAATAATATGTTAGGTTTCATTTTGACTTTATTTTTTGCTAAGCAAAATGTCAACCATTTAATTGTGTTATCTATAATTTGTATAATTTCTTTCCATGATTTGTTGAGGATTTTTGTAATGAATATTTTTTTCAATTTAAAAAATTTTTTTTTTCAAGTTTGATATCTTCCATTTATCAAAGTTGCATGATATATAATCTTAGGATATATATATATATTCATTGGGGAGGAATTTGATAAAAAAAAATTGCTATCAATTTAATCTAAAACTATCAAAATAAAAAATATTAATATGATCCATTATGTATATGTTGAATGGTTAATTTATAGGAAATTTTTGACAATGATTTTGTTTTTATTGTGCTTGCAAATTAAATTTTGTTGATTTGTATTGAAAATTAAAAGTACAAGTAAATAATTATATATGAAAGAATGTATGGATATATGTTATGATTTATTAGTTTAAAATAAACCAAAACATGTTAGTTTCATATCAACCCAAATCTTGATACTTAAGATTTACAAATTGTAATTGTGGATTTTAATTATAATCTTTCAAAAGATAAATAACGTATTATTGAATAGGCCATTAAATTTAAATTGTAGTTGTTGAATGAAAAGGTGAAACACAAATGCACATTTGAATTGAATGATGCATAAATTATAACATGCACAAAAGGATCTCAATGTTTTCAAAGCCTAAATGTAATACATAATGATTGTAAATTGAAAAACATATGATTTAAGATCAATATTGTTAATGGCTTTTTCTATTCCCATTAAGGTTTTTCTATTTCTAAATTCTTTAGCAACATGTTTTTTTTACAACAATAGGTACATGTAAACAATTAAATAAACAAAAACTAACTAGAAATTTTCTAATTAACATGTACACACATTACTAGAAGCTTGAAGAAAGTTGGCTAAAAGAAAATTGATCCATGTTCCATAAATGAATAATGAAACACAAACACAAAAATGAAATCCAAAAATCCTTAAACAAGTTTGTCCTCCTAGTCTTATATTAGTCTTTTCAAAATACAATAATTGTAATTGACCACTATAAACAATCATTAGCCAATACCTAGATTAATAATCTAAAATTTCAAACAACTACACCATGTTTAACTACTTGTTCTACCAAGTACATATTTTGCAGACTACCTATTGACTAACCTATCAACTTGTTTTCTTAACCCAGTATAACATTACCTACCATGTTTAGTAACTAGTTAGGTCAACACTACAAGTTAGGTTAGATAACTTGTTAGGTTTAACTTCCTACTTACATTTTCAACCTATTAAGTCACTTGTTGCTAAAATTGGGTAACATTATCCAACCTTGAAAACTACATTTCATCCTTGAAATGCTAGCTCAAAGTCTTAAGTTAGCTTTGTCTTTTGCAACCGGTTGATTGATGGTTCTTTCGACAAGTTCAATACATGTTTCTTCCACATGTTTAGTTTCGCTCAAAATTTGACAACTTGTTGGTGCTATAATCTTCTATCATTTAGGTGTATTTTTCAAGGTTGTTATGGGTGTCGTGAATACCTTCAAGGCATGTGGGGTATTTGAGATTAGAATAATCTCTTGACCTATACCTATCTAGTGTGGGGTCAAAGGTAAACTAACATATAAGAATTCTAAAAAATTTATTCTATTATTTAAAATGGTGAATGAAAGATTAACATGTTCAATCTATTCATTATCACATCTTTCACTACCTCTCACAAGTTCATTAACAACAATAACAACAAGAACATGTATAATAAAAGTCTGAACAGATAAGGGTATGATTTTTAAACTTGTTCCACCTCTTAATGGACTAATTGGTTTGGTAATGGCAACAAGTTGTACCATTGATGGCATTGCTAGAACTCTGCTACTGGTTCCAATTTCTAGAAATATGAAATTCAAGGGTATTTGAAATTAGGAAAAGTGGTTCAATATGCATGTAGATTGGTAAATACAAAATCTTTAATCCTATAATTTGATCTAAATCTGAACTAAACATGTCATAAAACTAATATCAAATAAATATGCTCATTCAGATCTATTCATATCTAATTTCAGAATTAAAATATAGCAATGAAAGTATGATAACAAAACATTAAAAAAAAATTTATTATGGCTATGAAAGTAAAACTTTCCACAAATCAAAGTGTTTTTTTTTTCATGCTCCATTTATCACTCAATGTTTTATCATATTTTTTATTTCCTTCTCTTTTCCAAAAATATTCAAAAATAAAAACAATCCTACATTCTATTCAAATTCAAAAAATGATAAAAATTATGTAATCTAGCTAGTAATTCTTAAAACAATAACTAAATAAATAAAAATATACTAACTAACTATTACCACCAGTAACTAATCCCTTAACATAGTTCAAGTTGGTAACTTTGTTCATCAAAGCAAGCTAGTTCCATATTGTCCTAAATTGTTCCTTCGTGAAATCTTGAATAATATGCCACCATTCCTTCCACTTGGGATTTATGTCTCTTAAGGCTTGGTTCTACACTTTGAGTTATTGTCCAATAATAGTTCTTCAAACTCCTTCAACATGTTGTTCATCCTAAGTAAAATGGGGCTAGGTTTGCTCAATTCGACCTTAATTGCCTCATACTGACCTTTCTAGTCCTAGATTTGGGCAATCAAACTTTGTTTTTCCCTTTCAAATTATATGTGGATAGCTACTTATTCCTCTCTGAGGTTTTGACAAGTTTGTTCCAAACTGGTTGTGACACCTTGTTGTTCAAAACTAGATTCTTCCATTTTGGCTCAGTCTCGTGTCATTCGCTCTAAATCAGCTTGGAGATGCCTCAAATCGTTGTGGGTTTTCTAGTTGAGCTCAACATATTTTTGTTGCAAGTTCTCTATTTTCCTAACAACCTATTATGCCTCTTTTAACTTATTGGATAGGTTCTAGTTTTCATGTTGGACCCTATTCATTTGCCCTTTAATTGTGACCAATTTTTTGTCGTGATTTTTGAAAGTCTTTAGCATTGTCTTTAGCTCTAAGCTATAGGTTTACAGGCTGTTGTGGGTCTCAAACAAGTTTGCTTTAATTTGCTCAAACTCAACTCTAAGGTTTGAAAATTCTTGCAATGTCTTTGACCATGTTGTGGCATTTTGAATGACTTGTTCTAAAAACATACTAATCTATCTCAGGTGTAATGTGGAATGATTCGAAACTAGAATAAGATGGAATCTAAAAAATTGTGGGTTTTCCATTTGCATAGGTTCAACTACAAGTTTAACAGGTTGGGATGATTATGTAGCTATAATTATAGGTTGTGTAGGTTCTATAATGGATATTACAGGTTTAACAAACACAACAAATTCAACTTAGATGTTGTCAATTACCTATTCCAGATTGGGTTCAAGTTCTTCTTCAATGATGCCTTATGTAGTTGTTGCATAAATCTCCCCTCCTCCTCCACCTCCAATCTCATTTGAATAGGTTTGTTCCTCATCCTCTTTTGAATCAACAATCGATGATTTGAAAGTAATCTTAGACTTCTTTCTTGGTGGCGAGGTAACAAGTTTAGGGCTTAAACTATCCCTTGGTGTAGGTGGTTCTATACATGTTTTCAGTCGATGGAATTGACATGTTGGTAAAGGCTATGTAATAATTGAACGTGTTGGTCTTTTCTCGTTCAATAATTACTCCCTTGTAATAGGTTCAAGTGAAACCTATCGCTATTGCGCAACTTGTCATTTTTGGCTAGCTAGTGACATAGGTTCCTCTAGGGTTATTGTTATCGGTTAAGGCACCTCAGATAAAGGGAACCACTTCTTAAACAAAATATCTAGGATAAGTTTTGAAAAACAATTATGTGCCTTAGTTTTATTAGAAATTAGGTTAGTTGCTACCTTCTTTTCACGTTCTGTCCAGCGAGTTAATTCAACTAGTAATTGGGTCAACACTATGGAATGCCAATTAACAAGTTGCCCCTTGTTAATTAAGTCAAAAGTAAATTTGATTGTTAAAATAAACTAATCATTCTCTTTGATGAAGAATTTGCAAAATAACTACAAATCTTGCATGAAATTCTTCTTTCATGTGTATTACATTCCATTGTTCATTTTCAACGAAAGCATGTGGACCTACAATCCTCTTCAAGGCAATTTTGGCTTCTTCAAAAGTTGCATTTGCAACATCTACTACTCCTTCTTTGGAAATTCCAAGTTGTTCATGAATAAATACTTGATCAATGAGAATTTCTTGACCATGTACTTGCCCTTGAATTCTTCCATCCTCCGTTGCTTCCCAAGTTTGTGAAAAATCTTGTAATAGGTCCTCTCTTGGCGTAGTCCACTACAGGTTGAACATGCCTTCTAAATTGACTCATCTAGCCCATTTGAGTTCTTTGGAGTCCATCTTCATCTACTGTAACATTTTCTAGCTCTCCTTCGACTTGGACATTGGTTTTTTCTTAACAAGTTTTTCAACATGTTCTTCTACAAGCGCTTTGCCTTTTTGCTTCATCATGGGTTTGGTTCTTGATCTCAAGGATTGAAGCATAATATTGTAAGCATGTTCTTCTTCAAAAAGTTCTTGGATAAACTCTTCTCCATTGTCCTTACTCATAAGTTGTTGCAACTCCTCTTCTTCCATAGGTCTTGGTGCAGAAATTTGTTCTAATAGTTTTTCAACAACAGGTTGTTACAACTCCTCCTCTTCCACAAGTCTTGATACAGGACCTGGTTATTCCCCAACAACATGTTGAAGTAAAATTTCTACCTCATCTTCTAAGTTTGAAATATTAGTGATTTGTGGTGCTGGTGTTGTTGTAGAAGTAATGGTTTCCCTAAGAAAGTTAAGGGTTGTTTTTAATTCCTCTTATAATTCCCTACTTCTTTGCTCTTGCTAAAAAAATTTAGTCTCTTTTGCTATAGGTGCATGCAAAACTAACAATTCTACATAGATTGCTCCAATTAATCTAACATGTTTCGTTCTCTCCCTCTTTATCTACTTTCTTCTAAAAGCTTCAACTTTTATCTCAAGTTCTCTATCCCTTGCTTCTCATCATAACTTCTATAAGGCGCTTTCATTCATGGCCTCTAATAATATGAAGAAGTAAACAAGAACGAAGAAATAAAATGAAGGTTGTGATGGTTCTTTATATAATTTCAACTAAAAACAACCATGTGGCTGTGAATGGACGTAACCTTTAGGGTTAAAAACTCCTAGAATGTAGACATCAATAAATGCCTTATTAAATGCATCATTTTGGTCATTGCAAATAACTGCATTATTGTCCTAAATAAGCACATCATGGTAATAATGAACATGCACATATATTCCTTTAATATTGCCATTTGTCAAATGATTATTAACCAGTTCAAACTCTACAAGTTGAAGATCTTCAAATTCAACAAGTAGTGGTTCAGGTTTTTTAGTTTGAGTAGGTTCATCAATAAATAGGTCGCTAGGTTTAATTAACATGTTTTAAAGTTTTATTTTCAATGAACATGTATGGTTTCAATTTGTTGATGTTGATAAGGACTAGGTTAGGATCAAACTTATCAATAATGACAAGTAAAACAAATATTATTAGGCAAACAACATTGGATCCTATATGGTCCAAACCATCGTCTTTGAACTTTCGATGCATGTTTAGAAACAACCCTTAGAAACCATAATATGTAGTCTCCAAATTGAAATTTTGTTTCAATGAACCGGCCTATGACCATATTGATTTGTTCCACTGGTTAGAAGCAATTAGATCCTATGCAATTAACCTATTCTCCTATAGTTTTTCTAATTCAAATAGTTAACTAGTTAGGACTCTAACAAGTTATGGATCTCTGTTTTTAGTAGGTCTGGATGGTAATAGGTATTCTGTAGGCAATAATGGATGTAATCCATATACAAGTTGGAATGGGGTATGACCGATTCCAACTTTGTAGGTGATTCAATATGAGAATAAGATTGTGGATAGGTGCTCATCCCAATCATTTTTGTTCTCATTAACCAGTTTGGTTAGTAAGGTTCCAAAAATCTTGTTTATAGACTCAACCTATCCATTTCCTTGTGGATAATAGTAGAACTGGTATGTTTAAGAATAAAATGGTCAATAAAGTATATGATCACATCATTGATAAAATGGGTACCTTGATCAATCATAATTGTTAATGGACATCCAAAACTCATAAGAATATGTTCATATAAGAACTTGACAATTATTGCAACAATGTTGGTGCGAAGTGTTGTGCTTCCACCAATTTTGTTGCATAGTTAGGAGCTACTAGAATGTACCAATTGCTTGACATTCTACTTACATGTTTAATAAGTCTAATAAAGTCCAATCCCCATTTTTGAAATGGTTTTTCAAGTAAGGTAATAACCAGTTTGGCCAAATTTTGGGTTAGCAAGTTACTTGTTCTTTGACATTGATCATAGGTTCAACAATATTCATGAACATTTCAATTCATTGTCAACCACTAATAACCCACATCCAAGATCTTTCTCATAATGATGTCAAAAGATAAATGCATTCCTACAACTCCTCCATGTAATTCTTGCAAAATTGTGGGCATTTATTCTAGTTGCAAAACTCAACGAAACTTATTATCTTATCAAATCTATACAATATTCTTTTTTAGAACATAAATGGTTTAATGGTTTAGTTATTTGGGCTAAATACTTTCTTTGGGATGTAACAAATCTTTCTGGCATCACTCCTTTTAATAGGTACTCATAAACACTTTATAACCATTCATGTTGTAAAGTGAACAAGTGAGCATCACAAGTTTAATCAAGTACTCCAATAGTTTCAGTTTGATTGGGTAATCTACTAGATGCATTTACCATTAAATGGATCTACCAGGTTTATAAACGATTTTGAAGTCATATTCCATAAATAATAAAAACCATTTAGCTAACCTACTAGAAACTTATGGCTTGTTAACTAAATACATTAAACCCATATGATTTAAATAAAATGTGAATTTGTTGCTTAACATGTAATGCCTAAATTTGTGTAAGGCATAAACCATAGCTAAAGCTTGTGTGTGTGTAGTAATATAGTTTTTTTCAACAAAATTAAGTAATCTTGATGAGTACATACCAAGTTGATTTATTTTACATGTTGGGTTCTAGGCTAATATTGCCCTTATTACTAGCTAAAATGCATCATTATGAACATGAAATTATAATTCCTAACTAAAACTGATGAGTATAGGAGCTTGAATATACTAGTTCTTAATATCTTCCCAAGCGATTTGACATTCAATAGTCCATTCAAACACTTCAACTTTTAAAAATAACTTGTTGATTAGTGCCATAAGAAAAATTTCTAATGAAACATTTGTAAAATTGTGCCATTTTAAGGCTTGAATCTCCAAAGGTGTTTTGGGTATTGGCATTTTGATTAAAACCTCTATCTTCTTGGGATCAAAAGTCTTACCCTCTTTGGAGACTATGGATCTTAAAATGGTTCCAAACTGCACCATAAATGCACATTCCTTTGGATTCAAACTAATGCCATGCTTTTTGCATTTTGGAAAACATTTTCTGAGTTTTTCCAAATGAGTGGACATGTCACTAAAAAAAAAAAAACTCATTTAAAAATATCTTCATGAATACATCAATGTATTCATGGAAAGCTTTCATGATTGCCCTTTGATAGGTAGGTGGTCCACTTTTGACCCCAAAAGGCATGACGACCCATACAAAAGTCCCCCAATCAATAACAAAGGTGGTTTTGTATTGGTCCTCTAGTGTTATGGAAATATGATGGTATCCAAAAAAACCATCTAAAAATGTAGAAACCTCATGTCCAACTATAGTGTGAATAACCTCATTAGTAAAAGGTAACATGTATGGATATTTCTTAATAGCTGCACTAAACTTCTTAAAGTTCACACAAATTCATAGTTTCCCATTTTTTTTTAGCACTACAATTATACGTGATAACCAAGTAGCCTCTTCCATAGGTTTAATAAAACCTACATCAAGCAATTTGTCAATATCTTATTTGACAATAACTACATAGTTGGGATTTAACTAGTACTTTGCTTGATGAGTAGTTGGTATCGATGTGTCCAACTCAGTCTGATGTTAAGCTATTTCAGGTGGTATACCCTTCAAATCATTGTAAGTCCACACAAAGATGTCCTTGAAGTCCTTTGGCAATTCAATAAGTTAATAACTGCCAACAAGTTTTAGATTAACATTGATTTTAACATGTTGTAGGTTTTCTTTAGAACCTAAATTGATCCTGGTCGATAATTCTTCTTTCATGACAATTCATCCAGCAATACAAAGATTTTGAACTTTAATTCAAGCAGGCGTCTCGTCAATCTCCATTTCTCTTACTTCCAGTTGCAGGAAGGTTTCTAGTAAATGTTGTTTGAAAGTATAAGGGGGTATAATTATTTTAATATGTAATACAAACATAGGTTCAATAGGTGCATATACCTATTCAACTAAATTCAAACCTGTTGATGTAATCAACTTAACATGTTAATTTGACCAAATTGATATAGGGACAACTATGGTTCCTATTGAAAACAATCATGGTTCTATGGCAAACATCAAATCCTCCTTTTCGTCAAATACTCCAAAAATGGAAATCATAACAAACTAACATTTATGGACATTTGGTTGGTGCTCCAAGTTTCTTAATAATAGGTATGGTTCTAATTATATCAGTTCCTTGTATAGTGATAATATTATTATCCTAATCATGAAACATCCTTTAACCAAGGATGACCTAACAACATAGAGTAGTTGGAGTCTAACACACTACTCTAAATTACAATGAAAGTCATTGCATAGGGAATTCCATGAACAAGATTTTTTAGATCCTTTATCAAACCCAAAGGTTTGGTAATGGTTTGATCAGCCATGTGTAGATTATAAGGTGTAGGTTTTGGTTTTGAAGACCTAATTGTGCTCTTAGTTTTTTTGTAATGATATAAATTCCAGAACCACCATCTACAAGCACATCTTCAATAAAATTCTTTCCTACTTAAACATGTATCACTATCATTTAATGATCAATGGCAACTGATGCAATTGTCAATTTTGGTAAAACAAGTTTTGATGATATCGGGTTAAAAATGTAACGTTTGATATCAAGGATTACTTGTAACAATTGACCCAAGTTCAATGTATACTTGGTCCCCCTGATTTGTTTATTGATATCCATTATAATTTCTTTTAAAGTCTTTCTGTTGTAACCTATTCTAAAATCATAAGTTGCTTATTTACATCACCAGTTCGATTATTTTCAACCAGTTGAGTTGTAGTAGAATTATTAGGCAATCTTGCCTAATTAAACTGCAATAAACCTTCATTGATGGTAGCATGTTGTTTTTCAATCCCACCATGTTGTAATTATTTGACAATTCCAATGAATGAATCTCATAGACGTTTTTTTTTGTTGCCAATCTTCAACTCCTTTGGCTTTAATCAGTTCCCTTTCTTTAAACACATGTTGTTTTGAATGTTGACTACAAGTGGTAACAATAGTTATTACATTAAATGGTACATTGTTAGTTTTAGGCAATTTAAGTGTTGTTGTGACATTATAACTAACAGGTTTAGTTCTGAACATGTTATGTACCTCAATCTTTTCGGGGCATTTTCCAAAATTATGTTATGCATTGTAACAAATTATATAGGGATAATGAACATGTATTTTTCCTAATTTCACAGGTTGGGTTTAAGTTCTTGCTACATGTTCTGTAGACTTAATTGTAACAACTGGCACAATTAGTACCTTTCTTTTCTTATTATGACAGGTGTCTATTGAATGACCAATTTTACCACAATTGGTACATGTTAATGTTGATTTAGTTGTAACAAATATTACAAGTTTAACCATCGTATTATGGTGTGGTTAGTAGAACATTGTAACTCAAACTTACAAGTCCACTTTCTTCACATATTATAGTAGCTTCCTTATGCTCAATCAAGGTATTTCTCTTCGTACATATAGTTGTTAATCATAGGTAAGGTAATAAACTTGCCCTGAAAATAATGGTGATGCAAACATCGGTTGTTTTAACTTGTAAATAGTTAGTTAGTTTCAACAGGCGTTCATAGTAAACCTCAACACATTCGATGGTTTATTGTTGTATGTTTTGCAATTACATGTAAACCTCTTCATCGTTCTTCATAGTTCTGGATTGCTTACAAAATGCTTGCTGTAATTTTTCAAAAATGTAATTTGGATGGTCTTGAACATAGTTTTCTCCTCATTCCAAAATATTATCCATGAGAAGAAAACCAAATAGGTTGATGATGTCAGCTTCCACTGTTTCACCATTAGTTTTAATGACCTTCTTGAACACTTTGATGTGAGCATCTCGATATTAGTCTTTGACATAGGTTGGATATTGTAAATTCATGTATGGTAGCTTAGTTGTTGGTTCTAGTACATGTTGCACAATAGGTGGTTGATACCATGGTGGTATAAACATACGTGAACCAGGTGTTAGCGATCCAAAAAATCTAACATGTGGATTAAAAGGTGGTCCTCCAAGTGGATCTCCTCCAAGTGAATTTCTTCCAAGTGAATCTCCAGGTTGTCCTCCATCTAGTGGTTGATGAGCAGAACCTCTGGGTACATAACTTAATAAACTGGTAGTAACTTGTATAATAGTTGGAATTGGTGCAATAACAGGTTGCTGGACAAGTTGTATGTCCTTGCTGATCACTAGTTGAACCATTGTAAGAAATTGATTTCCAATACAATATGGTGTATATGTTGGTAGTACAACAGGTTGTTCAAGTACTGGGTACACATTCCCAAGTACATAACCTATATAATTCTCAAAGATCAAGGAATCAAGTCCTTTTGTTCTAGTTAGATATGCTAGATACAAACTAGGATCTAAAGGCATAAAAGGGGGTTATGACATTATACCACATTAGGTATGTTGAAATAAGTAGCATATTGGTTTTGCCTGGTACAACTAGTGTAATAGGTTATGACTAGGTTTTTTGATAGTTAACAAGTACAGTCATATGACCTATACTAGGTTACATGGTTTGAACTCCTAATATAAACACATTGGGTACTATTGTTGTAGTGGTTGGAAGAATAGGTTGATGAGTATTCATCACCCCCTCCTTTAATAATTATTTTAATCTATCACCAACAAGTGGATAGTGATTGAATAGGTGTCCCACCTATTAATAATATGAATTGGTCACAATTTTAGCACCTTGGTTTCCTCCTAAAACCAGTTTATGATGCGAGACTTGTGATCCTTTGACCTAAATCAGGTACTGATCTGACAAACCAAGTGCCTTATGGATATGTGACTCCCTATCAAACAACTATGGGTGTTGGTATGGGTTCAACATGTTCTAAATGTGGTATAAAATTTGATTGATTAGACGGTCTTTGATTAATGTGACAAAGTGCTCCAACCTATTAATAGGTGAAGTCGTTCCATCTTCAAATTAATGGGTACCAAATTGATGTTGGTGTTTAGTGGGTGGTTTTGAAAATTAACAGATGTTGTAATTGGTGTAGATGCAATGGTTCTAGGTAAATTATAACCTGGGGTTGCAAATCGCATGGTTATCACATGGAAACAACTTCATCGAATGGCTAAACAAGTTCATGATATCATCGTGATAAACACTCATTGCTCGTGGTTAGGTTATTGTTCATGGTGTTTCTTGACGAGTGGTTGAAAGCACTATTGGGTCTCTTTGCACAACCAATTCAGCTACATTTTGATGTTGTTCATTGACTTCTCCCCTTCATGTTACATTCATGTTTGGTGCATTCATATGTTCATCTCTCGTAGGTTGCACATGTTCATCTTACCCTTATGCAAGGTCCAAAACAGGTTGATGTCTGACACAACCCCACACTCTTTGAAAGATTCAAATACGAGTCCAAAAGTGGAAATAGTGGAAGAAAAAAGAGTTGGGATACGCTCCTTAACTCATAGCACTTCAGGGGTAGAAGGGTCTGTTGGAGCTCGGGGATGGGAACTAAGATGAGTGACAAGCGAGTTAATTATTCACACAAGCCAAACAAACCAAATAACAAGTTGGTAAGTGCGTGGTTGGAGCACTTTTGGTGCATAAACGAGCCACAAGCATACACAGACTCACAAGATTCACCACAATTCGAATTTGGGGGAAGCCACCACCTTCTATGCCTTTGTGCCTAACCACGGGGCCTACACCCAAATGTTATTTTGTCCCGGGATTACCAAGTTGGGAGTCCCAAAATTCCCTAAATTGGGACTCTCGCAAATTTGGAGGCCCATAACTTTTTGTGTAAACCTCTGATTAAGGTGAGGTTTCAAGCAATTTTTTTGCCCTTGTTGAGAGCTTTTTAATGATATGTGGCATGCCACTTGCACGCAAGTAAATCAAAACAATTCCTGACTTTTAATGGTCGGGAGTCAAATTGGTAGTTTAACTCCTGACCCTTCTTTCGACCATAACTTGTGTTTTAAGTACTCAAATTGAATGTACGAGTAAATTTTAGACATCTATGTTCAAAAAGATTTTCAATGGTAAAAGGAACTCTTCAATAAAATGAGTTTTGACCTCTTCAATCGCTTTCTGAAGATTTGAGAGTCCATTGGGACTTCAATTCCCAAAATGGGAGCCCACTTGGGAGTAACTATTGTCCAAATATAGTCATGTAGTCATATTTGGACTTTAGTCACTATCATTATTTTGATTATAACCATTATTAGGACTACATGATTATAGATACGACTATAGGTAATTATGTGATTATAAATTACAACTACACAATTAATAGTCATGTTGAATGTAGTTGACATTGTTTGACCAATTATAAAAAATTAAATAAATATGAAAATGTAACTAAATTTAGTAAAAATTGCCCTACTTTTAACCTAGGTTTGGCTTTGGTTTAACCTACTTTAACTTTAAAGTTTTATTTGATTTAATATAAACCTTTAGGTTTAACGTCCTCAATTTAATTTCTAATATTAACTTCTATTAAATCTAATTTATAAATTTAATTTATGTAGCCTCATTTAGTTTATGTTTTTTTTTTACCTTAGTTTAACAAATAACTTAATAATGCCCTAATTTTTTTAAAGTAATCCAATCCAAACAAATTTAACCAAAATATTCTAAATTAACCTATTTTAGCCTAAATATATTAAATTAACCAAGATTTGACCAATTTTGTTTAAACATCCAAATTTGACCAAAATTTTCCTAAATAATTTAATTTTTTCAATTTTTTCTTAAATATCTTAATTTTATCAAAATTTGCCAAATTTAACCCAATTTATTTCATTAACGTGGTTTAACCAAATATACCTTGATTTAACCAATTTTAATTAAATTTCGCTAATTCTAACTTAATGTAACCAAGTTTAACCTAAATAACATATTTTAATTAAGTTTAACCAAGCTTAACCTAATATAGCCAAATTAAACCAAAATAACTTACTTTTGCCAAGTTTAGCATAACATAACCAAGTTTAATTTAAATAACAAATATTTTTTCCAAGTTTTACCTATTATAACTTAATATGGCCTTATTTATCCAAGTATAACATGGTATAACCAAGTTTAACCTAAATAACCTACTTTTGCCAAATTTGGCTTAGTATAGCCATAACATATTTTAGTCAAATTTAGCTTAATATAACCAAGTTTCACCTAAATAAATGACTTTGACCAAATTTAGCTTGGTATAACCAAATATACCATAAATAATATACTTTAGCCAAATATAGCCAAATATAACCTAATTTAACCAAATGTAATTTAGTATAGCCAAATATAACTTAGTTTAGCCAAATTTAACCAAGTTTAATTTAGATACCCTACTTTGCCAAATTTAGCCTAATATAGTAAGTACATCTTAATTTAGCCAAATATAGCCAAGTATAATTTAAATAATTTACTTTTGCCAAGTTTTACATGGTTTAATCAAGTATAACTACATATAGCCAAGTATAACTTAATTTTACCAAGTTTAACCTAATATAGCCTACTTTAACCAAATATAGTTTAGTATAACCAAGTTTAATTTAATACAACAAATTATAACCAAGTTTAACCTAACTAACCTACTTTTGCCAAGTTTGACTTAATATAGCCTAATATAGCCAATTGTAGTTTAGTGTAGCCAAATGTAGCCTAATATAACCAAGTATAGCCAAATATAATTTATTTAAACCAATTTTAACTAAATGCCCTACAATTGCTAAGTTTAGCATAATATAGCCAAATATAGTCTCATTTAACCAAATATGAGCAAGTTTAACCAAAATAGCCTTGTTAACCAAGTATAACCTAAATAATTTACTTTTTTCAAGTTTAATGTAATATAACCTAATTTAACTAAATATAATTTAATATAACCAAGTTTAGCCTAATATATTCAAATATAGCCAAGTATAGCTGAGTTTAGCCAAATTGAATTTAGTATAATCAAGCTTAACCTAACATAGCCAAGTTAAGCCTAATCTAACCAAGTATAACTAAATTTAGCCAAGTATAGTCAATTTTAGCCAAGTTTAACCTAAATAACCTACTTTTGCCAAATTTAACCTTATATAATCAAATATAATAAAATATAACCAAGTTTAACCTAATATAGCCAAATATAACCTAGTTTAGCCAATTGTAGCCAAATTTAACATAAATATCTTACTTTTGCAAAATTTAGCCTAATATAACCTAGTTTAACCAAGTATAGTTTAATATAGCCAAGTTTAGCCTAATATATTCAAATATAACCAAGTATAGCTGAGTTTAGCCAAATATAATTTAGTATAATCAAGCTTAACCTAACATAGCCAAGTTAAGCCTAATCTAACCAAGTATAACTAAATCTAAAATTAATAACCTATTTTTGCCAAATTTAACCTAGTTTAACCAAATGTAGTGTAGTAGAACCAAGTTTAGCATAATATAGCCAAATATAACCAAGTTTAATAAAAATAACCTACTTTTGTCAAGTTTAGCCTAATATAGTTTACTTTAGCAGGTATAACTAAGTTTAACCAAAATAACTTATTTTTGCGAAGTTTAGCCTAGTATAATCCAATATAGTCTAATTTAGCCATATATAATTTAGTATTGCCAAGTTTAACCTAATATAGACTAGTTTAGTTTAGGTTAAACTTAAATAACCTAGTTTAACCTAAGTAGCCCTTCAAAGTGGAAGTGAGGGGTTCAAGTCCTCTTACCTTCATCCTATGTGCTTCCTAAGTTCTTAGGGGAATATTAGTGGGGTAGCCTTCCTAGGAGAAGGGGTTAGGTAGTTAGCATATAGCCTAGGTTGTTTTTTAACCTAGGTTAAGTTGCCTAGTTTAACCTAACATGTAGGCTAGCTCACCTAGCCTTAGGCGACTAGCATAGGGCTCCTAGCCTAATAGGTGGCCTAGGCTAGGTCCCAAGTATCATTATTTGACTAAAAATTGACTACCATGTGGCATCATATAATTGGGTAAAAAAAATAATTTCATTATTTTAAATTGCCATGTGTCAATTCATAAATGGTTAATAATTTTTTGAATTCATTCTAGGCTACCACATGGCAGCAAAACATTAATCAAAATTATATTTTATTTTATTTTAAAATTAAAATTTGGGCCATTGCAAATGTTTTGCAGTCATGGAAGACATGGTCGCAAATGGCATTTACGACTATGCCATTTTTTGTGACTAGTGGTAAATACCATGAAACCATATGGACTAACAATCATGTAGTCATGGCCAGTCATATATGTGGTTTATGATTACATGGCCAATTGCTTATGTAGTCATATTTTCCATGTTTTGGCATAGTGACCATGCCATACTTACATCCATAATCATTAAATTGCATTTTGCCACTTTGTAATACCCACATTGTGTTTTCAAATTCTTTAATGGTTTTTTTGATCAACTATGCAATACTTGCATTTAAGCTTTGAAATGTCCACTATTGTATTAATCAACAATGTAATATCTACAAACTTACATGTTTTCCCAATTCAAAATAATATGTGGGTTTTGTTAAAAAATGGAAGTTTTGTTAAGAAGCAAAAAGGTTTAACCAAAAAGAAACAAAGGTTAGTTGGTAGGTAGGGCCAAGATGTGTGGGTTAGTAAAGTAATTAGGTTAGTAGGGTAACTAGGGTGGGAATGTAGTATGGAGGTTAGGGTTGAGAAAAAACAACCTTGGGGTTAGCAAAAAGTTGATTGATTGAAGTCGATGAAAACTATTGCCATTCCATGGGCAAAATGACCAACTAGTGCATTGGTAGGTGATGGGTCATTTGGCCCAATCTCTAGTTTTATATGTAGTTACAAAAAAAGGGTCCACATTAGACATCATCATCCATAGTAGGGAATTGGAAAATTGGTTTGACCATTCTATTATGTATATTATTTTACTATGTACAATGTTGTGATATGTGGACCATTTTGTTATATAACATCATTCTACTATATACATTTTTATGTTATGTTGATTCTTTTATTATGGGTTTAAAATTTTATTTTTTAAATTGTTCTACTATGTCGATTGTTCTGTTATGGCGACTATTTTGCTATGTAGACCTTTTTGTTATGTGGACTGTTCTATTGTCTACACCGTTCTACTTTGTAAACCATTTTGTCAGCCTTAAGGTTCATCATTCTATTATGTGGACCATTCTTCAAAGGTGATTATTATGTCCATAAAACACAACCTTGATGAATGATTTCACTATGTGACATTATTTAACTTTGCGTTCTTTCAACAAACTAAATCATTTTGCAAATTCTTAATGAAAGAAAAATAAATAAATAAGTAAGTTTGTCAACATATCATTTTCACAAGACCCAAATTTATAGAGGATTTGCAATGCAATTAATATTGTTGAAAACATTCAATGTGAAACAGAAAAATAGTTGAAGTATTTGCAAGGAGGAGCAATCGAGGTCATTGTGATTTTAAAAATAGAAGAACAATTAAGCTACTTGTAGGGAGGAACAAACCAAGTCATCATGATTTCATACTTTGACGATGAAAAACATGTGAACAATGTCATAAGCAATCAACATGTGAATTTTCAAATTGAACTTTTTTTACACGTTTCAATTTCATAATTTTTTAAAAGAAAAACACAAGGATATGGCTGAAAGTTGTTTGTAATTCCTAAAGTCAAATTTTTTTAGCATCTTTGAATATTTTCTTTTCTTGTTTACTTTCTCTTTATTGAACATTTATCCTTCACATTTTTTTTACAAGATGGTGCACATTGAACATAACATAGGACAATTTTCAAACTACACTGAAGGACAATTTTCAAATGACATTGAAGTTTGTTTTGAAATTGAAGAACAAACTAACATGGATCCTTTGATTCAAAAGCATTTTATTATGCATCAATTGAAATGGAATCGAATTCTAACCTTCTATAGACATTGTTGTGGTTTTGAGTTACATCATTTGCCAAAGGTGCATGGACTTCTTGTTTTGGCTTCCAAATGTCTCGTCTTTTCTCCTCGATCAGTGGATGGTGATGATAAATAAGCATGCAAAAACCACTTGCATATTATCTTGCAAATACACCAAGACTTTGTTGTATTTTTATAGATTGTGGATTTTCAATTTGTTAAAGGTTGTGCAAGGGAAGTTGACCAAAACTCATAGGGTGGGAGATGGGTGCAGCAAAGAGCCCATGGGGTTATTTTTGTAGGATAGAAAAATATTACAAGACTTTGCCCTAAACGTTGTGAGTTTATGCCAATAGAATGGCAAGGGTTTTTTATCATCCTTTATTTATACAAAGGACCTCTTCATGTTTATAACCATGTTTTCGCCACATTTACTCGATAAACATTTGTATTAGGTTTTGTAATGTGGATGCAATAGAAATTTTTCTGGTTAAAATTTTTGCATTGGTTCACCAAATTAATTTTAATGAAAATATTGTCAATTTTTAACCATGTAAAAATTATAATAAGAAAAGCAAGGATTGGCTTTTCTATTGAATGGCAAATGCCCACCATACATGGAATTGACATATTCACAATAGAAAATGTGGGTTCCTAAACATTATTCTTGGGCATACAAAAATATTGCAATATGTGGTGGAACATTGAATGATTGTTCTTAGTGACATGGTTGCACGATCTTGGGTGTATGTGTAAATCAAACTAGTTTTAAATTGGTGATATGATCTTAAGGTGTGCAAAATCCAGAAAGCAAAATTATGAAATTTTATGGAGATGAATGCGAACAATTTTATTGGTGCAATGTGAAGGAAAAGCTATCCAAGCAACCACGCATTGGTAAAATTTTTCATTACTAGCAATGCCTGTTGCATCTAATGAAAATCCATCAAGTCGACAGATACCTTCGAGGACAACAAATTACTTACACTAAAGAAAGAATCAAGTCTTTTGACAATGAGATCAAGGACTACCTAACTCCAACACAACTAATTATGTATGCAAGATTAAGTTGTCACATGAGTTAGAAGTAGGTAACAATGTAAGGGAACTATTGTAAGATGTTATGTAGTTGTGTGAGGACATTATAACACTTAAGAGGGGGATAATGTAAGGAATGAAATGCTCATGCATATTAGTAGGGTAGCATTAAAAGAAAGGGACAAGACTTGATGAAGTCTCAACAAGTTCTTAGGAATTGTCAAGTCATGGCAAGTCATTAGTCATAAAAATCAAGATGACCATAGTCAAGTCACAACATGTTGATAGTAATGGAAGATGAGATGACTATAATAAGTAGTAACTTGTGATGATATGATTACTAAACAATTATAATTACTTCTTGGAATTGCCAAAAGGCATCTCGGTGCAGAATTAAGGGAATCCAAGGAAATTTGACAAGGTGCTTTTTGTGAGAGAGAATTTGTTTATGTTAGGAGAGGGGAAGGTGTTGCTAGGATATGATAGACGTTGTAATTTGAAGTTTACTACAAAAATTAATTGAAGGAAGATTGAACATTTCATCACAATTATGTAAATTGATTAGACTAGATAGACAATGGCAATATGATAATTCTCTAGCAATTCAAGTTGTTTTAGTTAGTGTATTTACTTGGTATCTATACTAATGGAATAGAACAAGAATCTAGAGTGATTGCAAAATGTAGTCATTAACAATTACCATTTACCCCTACTTTTTATTTCACATGTTTCAAAACTCAAGGAGAAACATTTAATCACTTATTCACAAACTTGAAAAAACCACCCTACTACATACCAATTAACATGTAGTATTATCACATTTACATTCCCTAGATGGACTCACAATCTTGAAATATATATGTCTCCTAGACATACATAAACATAAATTCAAAAAAAGATTGTTGAAAATGATAAACATATGAAGAAAAATGATACAACATCCAACAAAACAATAGCCAAACCAACCAGTTTCACATCAAAACCAATGAAAAGATTGAAGTATCTAATCATACAATGACCCTAAAGATTATAATCATTGAATATTGGCATGAGGATCTTCAATTGATTAAAGCAAACAAAAATATCTTTCTTGACCCTAACAAATGGGTAAGCAACCAACATTTAAGAACCAACATGCAAATATTGTAGAAAAATTACAAACCTTAGGATATGAACAATGTAGTATGCAATCATATGAAACACCTATAAAATTGTACAAATATGCTTTCAACATGTATTGACAAATGACAATCATTAAAATTTTAGTAAAAATACACATGTCCACTCATTTGCATTGTACAAGATGTGATTCAAAATTGCCATTATCAAAAGACACAATTCAATTATTAAACAAACTTATAAATGTTCACCACTTATTATACACATGCAAATATCATGCAACAAATAGACAATTTGTATATGGTATTCTCACAATACTATATGGTACAAATATCACATTTGGACTACACCAAACCATTTCATTTTTACTTTAGCACAAATGCCAACAATTTTTTAAAACTAAACAACATATCTTTTCACTCCCAAAACATTCGACACCATAACCTACCATTCCTCATATCAAAACACACTAAAAACATCTTCCTAAAACAACTACATAATAAGATAGTTCCAAAATATAAAATAATGAAGTTCAATATACCAATAAACAAGTATAGAGAAAAGTGCAAGTCATAATGTAAGAGACAATTTATGGTTAAATGTAGTTCATGACATTCAAAAACTTTTAAGAATAATGAGAAATATAGTAATCTCATTTGGATGCCCTGTCATAATTCATTGGATACCCAATGATGTCATAAGTCTCATTGAAAATGATCTCATTAGTGGGTAGGCCACTTCTTTTCCTATGATTTGATAATCAGTGGTAGTGCGGAGCAGTACGGAGCCCAAGTTTCATAACCAAATTGTGACCAAACCTTAGAAATTTTCAACTTGACTAACTGTTCTCACATCATTACATGAAGGTTATCAAGGAATGATAACAATGCCTTAACATAGGAGGCAACACACAAAATTAACAAGAGGATATAAGAAACTTCTACAAGCTGTAAGAGATTGTTAACTCCACAATGACCATGGGTGTTTTCCTGAATTTCATCAGGCAGCTAATAGGATCCTGCTATTTTCCTCCAGAAAGCAACTTCAACCCAGTATATCCAGCACCCAAACTACTGAACCTCACATAAAAGACATGATCCCCATCTACTGGAACCAAGTGATTCAAGGTATTTAATGGACAACTGAACTGTCCAGAGGTGAATACCCATGAGAGGTTTGAGTGCATAGGACAAGGAATTATGGACTCAGTGATACTGTTAGGTTAACGCCCTGAACTAGATTTCACTACATGCTACATCTACCTGATTTGATGGGTGTCTGTCTCTTCATACAAGAATGCTTAACTTGCTTGATGCAACTTTTAGAACTGGCAAAACTGAAAAGAGAGAGATCAATAATTATAGTACAATAGATCTTCAGCTGCTTCCAGAGTGCTCTCTCAGGTTGAAACCAAAATTAAGAAAAAAACCCTGCACAATCCAGGCACCCAATCAGAGGCTGGAGACCATAACTGCCTCATCACCTGAGTCACCAGACCATAGGAATGATATGTCCCCATTCCCAAGTGAGAAAAGCTCCCAACAAGAATATCAATTTGGCACCTCAATGATGTTATTGACTCCACAACCTACATTGAGGATTGTCACAAAAATGAATAACTTCAAGCAGGTAGCACTCACATTCTTGTCCTTCACTCCATAAGCAACACAATAATGTTCCTGCAAGATCAAACAAAAAGCCCAGCACAATGTCTCAGACTTCATCTTGTCGCCATGGTCATTACCAAACTCTTGGGTACCCCCATCTGTAGCATAGGAAAGGTAAATATACCTGCATGATATTCCACTCCTCAAACTCATCAAATATTTCAAGCTGCTCAATTCTGCACACCAAGTCATCCACAGAAGCCGATACAAGACATAAATATTTTACTCATTGCTGTTTGGGCTGAAGATATTGGCCAGAAAGAAATGAAGTCAAATTTTCCCAGGACTCAAGACAGTTCCACCTAAGATCTACAAGTCCATAGTCAATCCTACAAAAACAAAATCTCTTCTCAAGCATTGGGAACTTCTCCACACTTATGATTTAAGTCAACCTCAATAGAATGAAAGGTGAACCAACAATAGTCCTCATGAAAACAGAAATCTGAAAACTCCTGATCCATTTCTTTAGGAGATAAACAACAACTCATTGCTCACACCAGCATGACAGTGAGTTCATTTTGACCTATATTGTATACAGGTGTCTGTGGGATCTTCTGACTTTATTTTAAAGAGCACTTATCTTGTAGACAACTTAAGAGGAAAGAGTTATAACACTGTTGGAAAGCTTACCTTCTTCGATCAAGGGGATTGATCTGTTCATGATAAATTGAGTCCATGTCTAGTGCAACTGCATTCTGCATTATATCCTTGTCAGCAAATCAGAACCTCCTCTACAGTAAGTATACATGAGAAATTGAAGTTAGCCTGGAGCACATTTTCACTATATTATGAGTTTCCAAACCAGACAGCCATATGTTGTCTCTGTTGGAAACCAATAATACAACACTGCAGGGAGAAGCAAACAATTGTGGGGAAAACAGGGAACACATGAGGCAAGTAACATTGAAAATCTGACCTGCCAACCAAGCTCAGTGAATCTTTTCTCCTTCGACTCAAGGGTTGGTGTATCACGGAGTCCCAACAAAGGGCAGCCCCGGCTCTGTTCCAGTAAAACAATTAAAAAATGAGATTCATGATATTCTCTTTCAACATTTGAGTACCCAAGCATAGCTGGCAGAAATCAGGGAAGAAACAGCTAGTATGATCAGCAATATTCCATGAAATCTTTGGGGATCTCAAAGTACCAATCCTCCACCTAACTCTGGTTAAATAACCATAGGGGAAAGACCATTTGGCATGACAATTCCCCATCTCAAACTCTAATTTCCACAAAGTTCCTAAGGTTCATGCACAAGACTGAACATATTATTGTCTAGTACAATTCACCACTGTTCCGCAACTTGGATTTTTCTCAATATTATTCTTGCCACCATTGGCTTCATGGATGAAATCAAGTGGAAAATTATTCCATCAATTAAGACCAAAATGACTTTGGCAGAATGGGATGATGGTTTTCAGACAACTCCATCGGTATGTTTCTGGTAAACACTCATGTCTTTAAGTGATGTTTCAATAAGATCATAAGTCAAGCAAGGAATCAAGAATGGAGAGGAAACAAAGATAATAAGTGTAACTATGTCCTTTGGCTTTAAAAATGGTTGCTGTTAAAACTGCTCAAGCAGTGATAATGTCAACTCAAATAAAATCTGCAAACAAGTAGGTCAAGGAAAACTGACAGAAGGATGCATACCTCAAGGTTCCTCAACATTTGCTGTCCAAATGCATCATCAGGATGAATCTGCCAAGTTCATGAAATGAAGTCAAACTTTTCTGGAGGTAACAAGTGCAATCACAGCATTGAGGCGAGTGCCTATATGTTCAAGTACAATACTACTTCTAGTAAGACTATTAGCAAAAAGTGTTTTCATTTCAAGCCTTCATCAATAGGATACACTACCAAAAGCTAAAGATTGTGCAGACAAACCCCGATCTTAAAAAATAGAGACCAACTCATGGGCCTTTCCAACATCAAATTCAAAGCTCTTACTAGTGCATTGTACACAAAGGAAGGAGCCATTAGAGAGTCTAGTGGTAACTGACCTGCTCATAGATGACAAATGCTGCTGTTTCAAACTTGTCAGCTGCCCATTTAACCACAGCACGACTGACATGTGGTTCTAAGTAGATTAGCACACATTCAGCAATTATCAGTGTTGGTTGCCTGTGCACATCAAATCATGGTGAGATGTACTCTCCGACTAGAGATCTAGCCATTGTCCAGATAAGGTCACACTGCCCCTGTGAGTACTACACCAGCAAATCCAATGATGTAAACCTGTCACCCTGATTAGTACTACCTGTGATCCATGCTGGTGATTTGCAGCAAAAGGTCAACTGCAGGTGCCACACTAATGACTTGGAGATGTGAAGACACACTTACTTTGGATCCAATGTGGCCCGGAGAAAGACCCTGTCCAAGTCTTTAAGGTCCCGTAGGTCAGCTGGTAGAAGTGTGTAATGCTCACTTATAATTTCCCCTTCAACTACACCGTAGCACCCACCCTACTAATCATTGAGATGCAGGCTGTTGCTGCCCAGTATCAGACACCAGAAAACTAAGAAGTCAAGAGTGCCACAAGAAAACTGCAAGATAACATTAGGCTGTAAGCACAGGATGAGCCTGTGCAACAAAGAGAAGAAAGATGCACCTATTGATATCTTGGGTTCTGGACCAAGCTTGGTAAGTAGCACTTCTTTGGCTCCAATTAGCATTGCTTTCTTTCTTGTAACCTGCATATTCCCATTTATTTATTCTTAGTCATTATTCCAATCAAACATCAACAAGTTCATCATTTTGTTACATGCATGATAAAAAGACCTGCATACAAGAAAGAAAGGTGGACATGTGGTACCTCTGAAAAATCCACCTCCACAAAATTGTGCAGGATTCTTCCCTCTTCCTGTGTGCCAAAGCCAACCTTTCAGACCTAAGTCCTAATTATCTGATAGCTCTCCTACAAACTTAATAAGATGAAAGTTATTTAGACAACTTGTGCAGAGAACCCACTTCAACTAGATAACAACAAACTTTCCACACCATCTTCTGTGCAGAATTTCAGAGGGCAGGTTACTTGCTGACTGTTCGATAATCAAGTCTCAAGCTACTAAGAGCTAAAGTCTTTTGTGTGGCCTTGATGTTGTTGTCAATCTCTACTGCACAATATTGTTGGTTGGAACATCACAGTCTTCACATACTGTGAGCCAACAGTTTCTATTACAGGCAAGTTGTGGATGAACCTTATATAGTTGGATACCTACATCTGCAGTGCAATCCTCTTACCACCAGCTGGAAAAAGGAAGTGTCAAAACCAGCTCCAAGGGAAAGAATTTGTTTTCGAGGAGGTGGACCATTTAAAGCTGGTGAACCAGCATCAAGAAACTGGAATAACAGCTGGCGCATCACAGACCATCGTGCATAATAACCTTGCCAACACCACACCCCACACACACTGAACAATCTTCACAAAGCAGCTCACCGGAATAACTGCTCTCTTTCTCAATCACAATCGCAACCTATGGGGCAAAGGACATTGCTTTCCCAGTAAGGACGTATTCGAGATCAAAGTTGCCGAGTAGGGATGGTTGGGCTCGCTCAGACCCTCAAGCTCAAAACAGCCGCACTTCCAGCAAACCAGGGCATGAGAAAAAGGTCTGAAGAAGGCATCGCCAACATTGAAAAGATACGCAGAATGCTATAGAAGAGTTTGTACGGAACTGCATCAACCCCTTCTAAGAACTATCTTGCAAGCACAATTCACGCGTTGCATAAGTGTTTGGAGAAACTTTTACTTGAGAAAGCCGGATAAGAAGTCATACCGCGGTTGATGATAGGGGAGCGCTTGATCGGCCTCCGAACAAAGAACTGCACAAACTCATCAGATATGTAGCCTTTTTTCACACATGACCTGCCATCATCGTCACTCCCGTCATCTTTGTACACTGAGATCGAAGAAAAACGACCTACTTCAGGAGATTACGGAACAGCGAGCAAACACAGTGCACAAAGTTCAAAACAGAAGGTGCAAGTATTGTAAGTAAGGGAATGAGAAGCAGCAGAAGGTACAGTTTACTGATCGTGGCATCGTCGTTTGTCGCTTGCACTGCCTGCTCGCTCCCGCTTGTCGTCGCCATCGCCAAAGTTATCCGCCAAGCTTCCCCTCCGGTTCCTTGGCCTGTCATCCCAAGACGACGTCCGCAACCATGGCAAGGAGACTTGGATCCGGATCTGGATCGGCATCTCAAATAAGCTACGTGCAAGATCCTTCAAACCGGAAAATGCTAGTGCGGGAGCCGTGAGCAGAGAGCCCCCGTGAGCTTTGAAACATACTTTAGTAACCGAAAGCAATAATAAAATGGTTTACAAGTATGAATGGTGGATGAATGTAGAGGGACGATGGATCACTGAGATATCAATGAATGAGGTATCCATCCCTAACATTATATTAACCCACATGAATGGATTTCACATAGACAGATGCCATCATTTATGTGAATGAAAATTGAAAATGATATAGATGGATTTCATCCATCTTTTTCAGGAAGGAAATGATATTGCATGAATAATGAATAAAAAATTGTGAAACATTGAAACAAATGTGATGTGGACATGGGTTCAATGTTCTTTAGCGTGAATGTGACCTAATTGAAAGTGGGATGAAAGGTTACTTTAACTGATGAAATGTTGCATAGAAAGTGATTGGCAAAAAGTGTCAAAATTTGAGACGATCGGTGATTATGAGTGTTTGAGGAAGCAACAAATCCTCTTTAACTATTTTTTTTCTTTTTGGGTTGTTTTGTTGTTTATGAACTTTGCTTTGTTGCTTTCCATATTTTGACAACTCTCAATTGATCAAGTTTTGGTGATGGAACGTGGTTGTCATTGTTTTTCATGTTGTGTGATGGAGATGGATTGCTGCTGCAAGGGAGATGGAATGGTTGATAGGATGAAGGGATAAAAGGAAGGCAATGGGTGAAGCTAAAGACATGTCTTTTACATTAATGTGATTTTTTTGTAATATGGGGAAGTATTGATTGATGGTTGAATGCTAGAAGTTTCTAATTAAAGTAGCTTGTGTAATTTTGAATGGACTAAAAACTCGAAATCCTTGAAGTGGAATTGTTTTCCATTGCATTTGTAGCCTTCAAGGGGAGTTAGAAATAATCAAATGTGTCTAGAAATTTGAAGAACTGACAATAGAAATACAAGTTTTTTTTTTGAAGTGGTTTCTATGTCAACAATTGTTTCAAGTTTAACATGCTTGAGTTTTGTTCTAGGAAAAGCATTTTGTTTTTGAGAAAATAGTAGATGTTAATGGGAACTTTAATGGAATTCTAGGGTTTTCACTATGTGTGTTGGGATATGGTGACCATGGCAAAAAATTCATGAAAATGCATGTTGGGAATTGGGGGTTTACTTAAATTGTTAGAATCTTGGGATGAATGTTGATTATTTGTAGTAAATGTGGTTGGAAATTTGGAGGGATCAAATGTGTTATGGGACTTGTGTTTGGAATTGTTGTCACAATTGAAGACCAATAGGCTCATGAAAGAGAAACTAGTGAGATTTGATCTTCAAATTCTCATAACACATCAGGATATTATGTAACCTTAGTTTTCTTTTCAAAGTTATGATGGTTTTAGTTGTTTGATTATCTCTCAGATTTGAAATTTATATTTTTCTTTGTTTAATTTCAATAGAAGCATAGGAGTCATCTTTGTTTCTATCCACCCTTTCTTTTAGGTTACATAAATATTAACAATTAACTTAACTCATCACAAACTTCACGAGTCATGATTTGACAATAATTGTCATGTGAAATGTGTTTTTCATAAGTTCATATGGAATAAACACGGATGTCATTCATCTATTTGTATTGTTTAAACATTGATGTCGTGTGCATTTTTTAAACACGAATGTCATAACATGACTTGTATTATTTAGACATAGATGTTGTATGTCTATTCATGTTGTTTACACATGAAAGTCGTGCACATGACTTTCGTGTTTAAATAATGCAAGACAATCATGTTTAAACAATATGAACCTATGAAATAACAAATTTCGCACGGATTTGGAATGAACCTATGAAGCTTGCAAATTTGTGATAAGTTGAGAATAAAACATTGCATAAACATTATTGTTGGATGAATATAGATGGATGAGCAAGATATTTTTTTAAAAACATGGTTTATTATGGTTTTTGTTCAACACTATTGTTATCGCATAACATAAATTTTTTATCCTAACATTATAAGAATGCAAGTATTTCAAGTGTGGAGTGTGTGGGTGTGCAAAATCAATAATATTTTGATGCACATACAATGTGAAAAACAATATGGCATCTAGGTGGCATTCACTTGGTGGTTCATAATGTTTACGTGGCAACATTGATGTGGGATTGGTGACATGGTGCTAATGTGGCAAATTGATGACGTTGCAATTTATGACATGGATGGTTTTCATGGGCATTATCAACATACAACTTTAGTTGGCACGAGAATGTGGCATGTTTACATGGGAATGTGATGTTATGCATATGTAAACATAATGTCATTTGGAATGGAAACATTGCATTGTGAAGTGGAGTAGTGTCATGACCTTAACCTTGGGCTCATGACTAATGCAAAAGCATGGAAAGGTGTGGGCCAAGAATGTAATCCAATAGTCACATTTTGCATTCGTGGGAGTGTGAGGGAATGAACCCACACACTCCCAAATGGACTCCCATTTTGGGAGTTGGAATCCCTATGGAACCCTAAATTTTCAAAGAGATATTTTAGGGGTCAAAATTCTTTGAATTAAAAAGTTCCTTATATCGTTGAAAATCTCTTGAAACATAGATGTATAAAATGGGCTCACATGACCCATTTGAGTATTTAAAACACAAGTTATGGCCAAAAGAAAGGTCGGGAGTTAAAATGCCAATTTGACTCCCACCCACTAAAATTAGAGAATTGCCCTTAAATACGTGCATTCAGGTGGCATGCCACCTATTGTTGGAAATGTCTTAACGAGGCCTACAATGTTTCTTTAAACTTCATCTCAATTAGAGGCTTTTACAAGAAGTTATTGCCCTCAAAAGTTTCGAGATAAATTGGGATTCCTGAAACAAAATAACATTTGAATGTAGCCCCCATGGCTAATCACAAATAATACTATAAGGAGGAAGGTGGTGGTTTCCCCTAAGTCCGGGTTGTGGTGAGTGTATCTCAACTTTTTCTTCCATTGTTTTCACTTTTGGACTCGCATTTAAGTTTTTCAAGGAGTGTGGGGGTGTGTTAGGTTATTTTACTACTTATTGATGATAGGTGCACCCACAATGAATATTGTTGTTACCACATGTAAGTGTTTTATTCCCATCTAAAAATGTGATATCATTTCAAAACATGTTATGGTAATGTTCCATATTTTATGCTTATGTTGGAACTTTTGCACTACCATACAATGATGTCTCATTCCCATGTGGGGACGTAAGGTAGTCAAATTGGGACATGAGCATACCATACTTGCCTTAATCATGAAAACAAGTAACCTAGATGTAGCCAAAATGTTGGAAAACAAGAATAAATACAACAATTCATTTGGTGGGTGTATTTTGATCATTTTTTGGACGTTTGGGCTTTGGTTCCAAGCTATGATTTCAAACTTATTCGTTGGATATTTCATCATTTTCATAGTTGGGTTTTGAAGGTCAAAAGTTTCCTAATGTAAAGAGTAATTTTATAATACCATAAAATGTGAAACGACCAATGATTTTTTCATTTCACAAGTTTAAACATTTTTTTAAAGCAATATGTTTGTTATTCTTTTTGAAATACGAATTTATTATGGTTTATAAACCAAGATGGGCAAAAATGAGCTATAAGGAGCCACAAGCGTTACTTTACATTAGCACTACATGTCTTTTTTCCTTAAAATATTTTTTTCATACGAATGATTTTTTTGTAACTTTTCATGAAAAATGATTAGAATTGACCCAATAAGTCAATTTTTTCTTAATCATTTTTGAATAAATATGAATTTGTAAAAGTGTACATATTCCTTGCAAATTTTATGTTTCGTCTTGAAAAATGATGATAATTTGAAATCATACCAAAAAATCTTAATTTTTAAATTTTTAATTTAATGTAATATAAAATAAATTTTTGTTTAATACGTCATGTACATTATACCCCATTTATATGTGGTAAAACATTCTTGAAATTTTGAACTTCTGAATTTTCACATGTACATATCTTGAACTTTCAAAGTTTTAGAATTCCACATTTTTGAAATTGTGAATGTTTTTTTAGTGTGTATAATAGGTTATTATCATTTCATATTTTTTACCATCAATTTATTTCTATTATATGAATCCTTTAAAAGTCCTTTATAAAAATGTCATTTTTTAATGATAGACATTTTCACTTTCAAAAGTCTTTAATTAAACTAAATCTTAAAATCGGATCAAATGAATTTTTAATTTGAGTTTCTTGACATTCATGTGTGTTAAAAAGGAATAATGTGCCATGATTACCATGGTTTCAAATGGAAATAAATAAATAAATTTATAGTTTTTTGACAAAATCTAATTTGAAACCCTTTGTGGCTCCTTGTATTGTGATTGCACCCAGATGTACCCATTTGATTGTAAATGAATTGTTTAAATTGCTAGCTACCTTCTCCATATCTAATGTCTCCATCTATCCATTACCACCTCCAACCTTACTACCTTGTGCTCTAATATCCTCATTAGTTTTAAAAGTCATAAATGGTTTTTACTACTACCAAGGGCCTTCACGTATATTATCACCTAATTTGGAAATGAACATTAGTTGCTATTGGCAATAAAAGGTCATCCTTACCCACTATATAAATACGGACAAACTACTAGGAAGGGATAGGGGACCATTATTTGAACCTTCTACTTCCTTTAATCCTAATCTTTCTTATGGTTGTGGACCCTTCATCTACCCTCACTGGTTGTTGGCTATGTGTAGGCCTAAGAGAGGCTACATTTTGTTGGTTGACCATCTTTTCCCCAAAAGATTGCCTTGATCCATTTTTTGTAGAATGGCAAAGGAGGCAATATGTTGTTGTCTTGAAATTACCTCCTCCATTTGCTTCTTAGGTATTGTGGGGAAGGTAGTACCTTCAACATGTTGTGCTACAACCCCTTCCTCTTCTTCCACATCTCATTGAGCTACAATAGGTTCTTCTTCCATTCTTGCATGTTGGGCCACAATAACCCCTTATTCTTCAATCTCAACATGTTGGGCCACAACAAGTTCATCCTAGGCTAATTATACTTCCAACTTTGCCTCATTTACAACATCATCCAAATGAATCTCATTGGGGTCATTTTGGGTAGATCTTACCTTTTGTTTTAGCTACCCAAGGGGTCAAACCCATGTCTTTATGGTGGGTGAAGGTGGTGGTACCTTGAAACCCTACCATCCCACTTCAAAACTTAAATGGAGTGTTTATTATATGGGTCACTATCCATGTTGAAGATTTTTGGTCTAAGGGGAATTGGATCCCTTGTTGGTGGAGTTCACCTTTACCTATCCTCAACTTGAAAGTAAATACCTATATACTATTGATTTGAGGGGGGGGAACACGCTTGTCTATCTAGTTATAGCCTCCTACCTACTAATGTTGTCTTGGGAGGTAACAATCCGTAACTACTTGTTGGTTGACAATAGGAGAAGGTATTACCCTAAAATTAGTTTGAGTTATTTGGTCCTTCTTTTCCTTTTTTTGTTTACCTCCCCTTTTGTAGCAAGTCTTTGCATAGTTAGCAACATGGTAGGGGTCCATTTGAAGATTGATTACCTTCATGCAAGTTCCCTATGTGCCAAAGATAGGTTTTTATAGGGACCTAAGACTTTCATCTACACATCGGTAGTCTCATTGGGAGGAATAATTGCAATGGGTATAAAATTGCCTACAACAATTGGTATGTTTCCATTTTGGTCTTCTTCGAACCTTCTTTCCACATACTAACCAATTGGGGTATTACCTTCAAGTGGGAACCACTTTTGTAAGAAAAGGTTTAGAACTTAGGCAACGTGGAGAGTAATGGGTATGTTACCTCCTCACAACCACCTTGCCATGTTAGGCATGAAGCCCTAATACACTAGGGCCCACCCAATTTATCACTTTTCCCTTTCTATTTTCACAATGAAAAAGGCTATCATCTTGTTGTAGTAGGTATGACAATTCTTCAACTTCACCATTTGGAAAATAGCACCTACTTTCTAAACATACCGTCCTTTTGTTATACTATTAGACTAGCCCTCTTTGCCTAACAATACCATTTCAACTACCAACCTTCTACACAAACTAACTACTTCCTTTTGTGTTAAGTTTGGCTTGTCTATGTCAAGACCATCACCAAGCAATAGCAACATCTTGGAAATTACTTCATGTGTGGTCACCCTTTTGCCCATATTACATAACCCTAATATTGTCATCATCCACATTCCTCAATTCCCCAACAAAAAAAAAAACTCTAAATCTATTCTAATGGGCTCCCAATGCAATTTCCACAACCTTTCAAGCTTTACTAGTACCATTATGGCCCATTTGAAATCATTTGCTATTTCAAGCCATTTCTTGATTTTCCACAAGGGCCTCAATCTTGGAGGTTGAAAGTCACTATTACCTTCACCTTCGTTTTTTTCTTTGCCAAGTTGCCTTTTTTTCACCTAGTGTCTTACTCTTGTGTTTTTGGTTCCTAGCTAGGTAAATGCACACTATGCTCACCCAAAAAGGCCAAATGAAGTCCATTTTTATAGTCCAAATTTGGTGATTTTTCAAAAAAAAGTTTAAGTGATGTGAAGTTCACTTTTTATTTATTTCCAAGTTCATACCACCATAATTTAAACTTTTTTTTTAAACCTCTAAAAATATGGGCCTTGAAAAATCAATTTAAATATCGAAATGGACTTTATGAATTTGAAATTTTCATTTTAAATCTCAAAAAAATTGAGACACTTTTTCTTGCTTGATTTTTTCATTTTAAGTGTTATGGTACTTCAATGTGTGGTGGTAAAGAATTATAAGTTTAGTTTCCAACTCCACTAGAAGGAAAAAGTTCATAATGATAAATTTTTTGGGGTAGTTTGGATTATGACATTAGATGTACCATCCTTTGTAAAGTCCACCTTGAATTGAGCATTTATCCTTTCAGTAATTTTTTCTTTGAGTTTGAAATATTAGAATGTAGGTTTTAATTTTTCATTTCATTTTTGCCAAGTTTTCAAATAAATTTGAATACAATGCAACAATACTTGATTCACTCAAAAAAAAACTACCATTGTGATTTTCAAAAAAGTTCATTGTAGTGTGATTTTACTTGGTTGTTGTCCTCCTAACATCTCCATCACTAAAGCAACCTTGCAAGCTCCTTGATTTGCCTTCCTTATGGTTCTAACTATGGCATCCTCCTTCATAACTCTACATTTTTTTGCCCTACCATCTACTACAACCCATTTTTCTCTTTTTCTTTCTTCTTTTTGGGTTGCCTACCCTTCTTCCTTACTTTCTTCTCTCTTCTTTTTTCCTCTTGCTAATTTTTTCTCACAAAATGCATTCTCTTTCCTTCACTCCAAAAACTACCACATTTTTTTTTTCAAGATTTTTCATTTCTCTTATCTTTTTTCTTTTTTTTTCCTTTTGCAACCTTGGGAGTGTTTTGCTCTCATCTTTCCAATGAACTAAGCCCTAATTTATTTTGTTCTCCCTTGTGTTTTCCTTATTCAACTTTCTCCTTTTGCCTTTTTTCAAGCTTTCAAAATAAAAAACAATAATGAGGGAAATGAAAAGTTTCTCCAAGTCCTCATGCTAGGTGAAAAGGTGTACCTTTTCACTTTCCCATGTGTGGGTTAGGGTTGTACCTTTCCGCCATAAACAACCTACCTTTCGAGAAAAGTGGTCTTTTTTTTGCAACCATCATAATATTCCCTCACTTTTCAAATGACTTTTTAAGGTTAGGGGATGGATGAATTGTGTCCTCTTCCCTTTGGATGAAATAGGGGGAAAACATGCCCCCATTCACATTTGCATTCTTGTCCCTCAATATGGGTTGTACACATATAAACTACATTCTAATTTGTGGTTAACCTTAGTGCTTCATTATTCTTTGGGTCCACATTACTCTCTGAGTTTGCCCTACCTTTTGGGTATGCCCTACCCTCTAAACCCCTAATTATTTTGACCAAGGTAAGATTTACCCTACTAATGTTTACACCATTTTTAAAGGTAAATCCTTTATTTTGTTCCTTTTCACTTTGTTATGTTAGTTTAACTATTGTTTCAAATTTTGATTAAAGGGTACTATCAAATTTTTCTTCATTTTTTTTTAGTTTTTTTTGTTACCTTTTCCTTCATAGTCCATTATTGTTGGTATTTTCTCTTTATTTTATCCATCCAAATATTAATTTGAAGAATCTTTTAAATATTCATGTGAGTCTAATGTACCCATTTTCTTCCCTCCTTTGCATTTGGATACCAATCTTATGGTATTATTGTCATAGGGACATAGGGTTTTAGCTTGTTTGCATTGACCAACACAAGGTTGTGATCAAACCTATCCAAATTTACTAACAAAATAATATTGTTATGAAAATAGTACTGCACACAGTAAAGCCCAAACCAACACCTTTTGAGCTTGCATGGGTACTCCCTGTGCCATGTAGGGAACCACAACACATAGACACCCAACTTGAAATTTTCTAAACGATAACGGTTTTCAGACCACAATATTTTTTTCCATTGTTGCTCCCCTGTGGTGTCAACTACTTCTAGACAATTTTTATTCCTCCAATTTTTCCAATTATGAAATTCTACTAGCGAATACCCTAACTCCATCTTTGATAATAGTATTATCTTATGTGGCATAAAGGATAAAATATTTTTAAAACATTAATGGGTAAAAACCTTGTCATAGTTGAAATGATGTATGTTTTATATTCACCTTATAAGTAGTGTGATTTCATGAACACCATTTTCACACAATGAATGAAGTTCATTCATATAGATGTTCATCTATGAATCATATTTATTTTTTAGTTCACTCTTAGTTAACTTCTAATTCACTCATAATTAACTTTTAGCTCACTTTGAATTAATTTCCATTTCACTTTTAATTAACTTTTAGTTCATTATTACTTAAATTATAGTCAAGTCATAATTCACTTGTAGTTATGAAGCCTTTTTAAAAACTTCCCTGGTTGGTGAGCACATGGAAACCTTCATAGAATTTTATTTGCATTAGGTCCCCAAAGGGGTATAAATAGAAGTAGGACCCTCCATTGCCTTTAATCCATTCAACACTAGTCTAAAGTATGATCTTACATTATAATCTTGTTTTATTATTTCATCACAATAAAGATTTATTTGTCGACATATTCTAATATTGTAGGTTTCATGTTTTTAATTTTAGTAGTTGTGTTTTTGTTTTGGTTTTTTGTTTCATGTTTTGAATTTAAATTTAGACCTAGTATCCTTTCATCATTTATCTTTGTAGTTTTCATGTTCGTAACATACATTAGGTAAACAACATAACTCCCAAATGTTGATCCTAATTTTTTTTTTTCCCATTATCACAAACTTAGCCTCCAATAGAAACACAATATTATGGACATGAATTTTGTACATTCATACAAGCATGATAATTCCATTAGGTTGGGAATGTGAGATTAACACGTAAGTAACAATCATAACAATGGCATCAACCATGCATCTTTTCTATGTTTAAAACGTCATGTTAAATGGACACAAAATTCGTGCATGACATATTATATGTTAATGTTGTGCTAGAACAATGCATAACAATTTCCCCATGACTTTAACATTGAAAAAACACTCAAGGATTTCGTATAACATTCACACCTAATGAATGCCCCACATTGCATCCATGTTAATTTGCCATGTATTTATTTTTTGAAAATTTCACATGAAATTAGTCTAAATGTTGTTAGTGATGCACGTGTACTAATTTAATGTTAACATTGTTCAATTAATACTTTTGGACCATTATGTGATTTGGACTTAGAATATACTATGTTACCTAATATCAATATATCCACCAAATTTGGATAATTTAAAATAAATTTGTGATATGAAATTTCATTATTTAAATTTTTTCCATTTTTTAAATATTCAAGTCCGATGTTAGGTTTTGAATCTCAAGCCCACATATCACCTATTTGTTATTCGATGGATTGAATAAGTAGATTCCACAATTTGGACATGTAAGTAGGTTGAGAAACATTATTGGGCGCTTTGTGAAATGTTTACAATTCGCCTTTCAATTCTTGAATATGTGTTTGAAGTTCATGGGTACGATTTTCCATATCAATGTTGACTTCCATCAATTGTTCCCTTTGTTGCAAACAAGTAGTTTCCAACTCCAACAAAGTCTTTTCTCGTTGTACATTAATGGCCTCCATCTTACCATAGTTTATTGTTAATCGGTCAAGATTAATTTACAAGGTCTTTAAGTCATTATGGGTTTTGAAATGAGGTTGGGTTAATTCATTGTACTTAGACTATAGGGTTTCAACCTTTTTATTACTTTTTCAAGCTTCAACACCTTTAGCAACAAGATGTTTGTTCTTTACTTGCTGCTTGAGGAGCTAGGCTTTCATAATAGCGAAGTCCTTATTTATGTTTTGTAAGCCTTGCTTATGATTAACCAATTTTAGACAACATGCCTATAAATGGTTGTTGGTGTTTTTTAACAGGTTTTCAGCATTATTGTATTTATATATCAAATCAACTAAGTTGTTTATTGTTTGAAGCCATGTTTAAACAACTAGGGTAGATTGCTCAAAGAAGAGTGTAACCTAATTTAGGCTTTCATGTTGAGCATAAGTTGTTGACATTTCAGAAAAAATATAAAGGTTTAGTATGAGTTGGTTTGACAGGTTTAAGATGAACTGGCTAAACGAGTTATGTGCCTGTTGATAATGGGTTATTAGCCTATTCTATAGGAGCAGAAGTTTTTTGAATAGGTGAAGGTCCCTAATTTGGTACATGTTCTAAATTAGGTTCACTTCATTTTTACATGAATTAATCATTTTTCGTCATTATTGATTCATCATCTTGATGTGTAAGACATTAATTTCCATGTCTTCATCACCTCCCTCCATAACCACGATTCATTGATGGGTATGAAGTTTATTCTTTGGTGGTGAATTGGTTAGTTTTAGACTCAACCAAACCCTTGGTGTCGATGGTTCAATTCGTACCTTTACCCATTGCGATTACCAAACTAGTCGTGGCAATATGTTGGCTTGATGTACTAATCGTTGTTCATTTATGAATTGTTCCTTGGTCACATCCTTAGGAGAGGGTTCTTTAGATTGCCCCATAATAGTCTTTTTCTCCATTCTCCCTTGAACCAGTTATGGTTTTGGAAAATCAATAGGCATATTATCACGACCCTAGCCTTAGGCTCACAACCAAAGCAAGGGCATGGAAAGGTTTGAGCTGAGAGTGTAACCCAAAAGTCACATTCACACTCCCAAGAGTGTGAAAAAATGTGAGGAAATGAGCCCACACACTCTCAAGTGCATTCCCAATTTGGGAGTTGGAGCCCCTATGGACTCTCGAATTTTTAGAGAGCGATTTGAAAGGTCAAAAGTCATTGGATTGAGAAGTTCCTTATACCTATGGGAAGCTCTTAAGACTCAAATGTCTAAAATGGGCTTTCATGATCCATTTGAATATTTATAACACGAGTCATGGACAAAAGAAGGGATGGGAGTCAAAGTGTTAATTTGACCTTCAACCATTAAAAATTGAGAATCAACCTGAATTACATGCGTACAAGTGGCGTGCCACATATCATTGAAAAGCCTTTGACCAATGCTATAATTTTTCTATAAACCTCATCTCAATTAGAGGTCTACACAAGAAGTTATGGGCCTCCAAATTGCCAAGAGTCTTAGGAAAAATGACATTTGGATGCAACCCCTGTGGCTAATCACAAAGAATATTATATGGGGGAAGGTGATGGCTTCCCCCAAGTCTAGGCCATGGTGAGTCTTGTGAATTCGTGTATGGCCGTGGTTCATCCGTGCACCAAAAGTGCTATAACTATGCACTAACAAATTTGTTTAATCTGTGCAAGTCCATATGAATAGTTGACCCACTTATCACTCATCCTAGTCCCCATCTTGGAGCTCCAACATGCCCTTCTTACCCCCGAAGTGTTGTGAATTAGGGATCATACCCCAATTCCTTCTTTTGTTGTTTCCATTTTCAAACTTGCATATGAATCTTTCAAGGAGTTTGGGGGTGCATCACGTATCCTCCTTTTGCAAGAGAAACTAGTGCCATAAACAGACCTTTATAACGGCTCCAAAATAATAGGTTGTTACTTTGTTATTAAATGTTGCAAACCCTACTATTATCTACTTTTGGTGTTCAATCCATCAAGTTAGTTCTATTGACATTTGTATCAACATAATAAAACACCAATTGATATTCTTCCCCTTATTTGCCAACTTCAAAGTGATGGCAATATAGTTGCTGAAATATGTTAACATTTTTCATTGGTAAATAATTTGCACGATTGCTATAAACCTGACATGATATTCTTCTTTCATCCAGATGATGTTCCACTACTCTTTGTTTATTAATGTTTAAAGGCCATTTGAACTTTTTTGACTAGCATGTTTGTTGCATCCATCGCTCTTTTAACATTGACACCAAACTACTTTGCGATTAGCATTTGATCAATAGGGATTCTTTCACCACAAACAACTACTTGAATTCATCCATCCTCTGTGGACTCCCAAGTGTGCAAAATTTCCTCCAACATTTCCAATTGTGGAACTGTCTAATAAATAACAAACAAGCTTCCCAAATTGGCTCGCTTTGCCCATTGTCACTCTTTAGATCCCATTCAGATCCACTAAAACATTTTCTAAATTTCTTTTACTTTAACAAATGTTAGCTTTTGGGTTATTTTGGTAGGTGAACTACCTTCCTCCACATGTTCCTTTCCTTTGCACCTCATCATGCACTTGGATCTGGACTTGGTAGGTACAATAATAGGTATGTCAAGTGAACCAACTTTTCTGTCAAAGAATCCTCCTTCAACTAGTTTTGATGAAAATTCTATCAATTGCTCAATTTCAACAAGTCGTTTAGCTTGTTTCTCTTTCTCTGTAGCTTTTCTTTCAACATGTTCTTCTTCCTTAGAATCACTAATAACGACAAATGCAGGTGTAGGCGATGCAATTTGTCTTTGAAGATCTTTCAAGGTTTCTTCAAGTCCTTTTCCCATAGTGGCAACATGCCTTAATGCTTTGAATTTTTTTTCTAAATCTCTCCCTTCCCTAGAACTCTCACTACTTTTTCAAAATACAAGAGGCAGCCTTGATGCAAGCGGTTCAATGTATATTATTCCAATTGCTCTAAAAACTTCCTCTTTAACTCTTTGTAATTTTCTTTCCTTTACTTCTTTTTTTTCTTTTTTTCTTTTCAATTATGCCTCCCTCTTGCTTGCTCTCTCTCTCAACTAATCTAAGGCACTCATTGCTTCATTTGATACAACAAAAAAATAAAAAAATGAAAAAATGAAAAAATGAAAAGAAATTCCAAAGGACACGCCAATTATTTGTACTATAGTTATAAAGTGAAAGTGGCAGAGCTTGGATAACAATCCAACTTTTAGGGCATACTAGCCCTAAGAAGTCAACACCTATAATTAGGTTTACTAAAATATCATTACTTCGCATAGAATTAGGGTTAATAAGTTGGTTCTTCATCAGTTGCCTCATTAATAACACTAGTAGAAAATGGCCATTTTACAACTGGTCCATGCGACTAAGTTTTAGTTGCAAGCGACATTTGCAACTAAAATCTTAATAGTCGCGTTGGACAAGTCGCAAACGACATTAGTCGCAAACGACAATGAATTTTGGATGAAGGAAAAAGTCAACAAAATACGCCTTCATCCTTTGACTTGTCATATACGTATTGTCGTTTACAACTAGGATGCGACTTTTTTGGTGAACAATGGAAATTTATGTGTTGCCACGTGTCCCAACTTTTAATAATTAATCTTTAAAATTTTTTTTGAAATAATCCAAGATGTTTAATTTTTATGTTTAGATGGTTTAAATTCTGACATGTGGAATATTAATTGAATTTGTCCAAATTCAATTTAAATCAATATTTAGGTATGCAGGTTGAACTAGGTACCTACCTACCTATATACCTACCTACCCATATAGGCTAAACATCTATCTAGATAGGACCTATTTACCTACCTAGGCCAAATACCTACTTAGGTAGGTATGTAGGTAGAAAAGTAGGTAGGTAAGTTAGGGAAGTATGCAATTAAGTGTAAATACATGAATATTTATATTTTATTTTGGGTTAAGTCTTTTTCATTGGCTCATCCCATATGTCCATATTTTTAAGTATGAAAATATAAAGACAAAGCACCTTGTTTATATACTTTTCAAGATGAGGATGAAAGCCAAAACATATGGGATAAACTTTTTAGTTGTAAGTCATTTGCAACTAAACATTTTTAGTCGCAAATGACTTGCAACTAAAAAGTTTATCCCATATGTTTTGGCTTTCATCCTCATCTTGAAAAGTATATAATTAAGTGGTAAGTGACAACTAATTAGCTAATTATTTAATGAATAAAAAATAGAAAAATAAATTAATAAGCTAGTTAATTAATTATTTAACAACTAAATTAGATATTAACTAATTCACTTTATAAATTATCCAACTAACTAATTATTTATAATAATAATCATCAATATATTATGATTACTGCATTAATTATTTAATTATTTATTACTAAATATTACTTAATTTATTAGCTATATAAACAATAATAATATTTAATTTTCATTATATATGAACTATAATGATTTATCAACCAATTTCATTAACTAATAATTGGCTAATATTCAAATAATTAGCTAATTATTAATAATTAATAATTTATTATTTCATAACCAAATAAATTAACATAATAACTGAAATATTCATTAATTAAT
>Ga0209611_10000486_pt1 | contig 59341 bp, 40 predicted proteins | sample S1TSphgellanicum_3_FD_187693 | JGI IMG/M metagenome (GOLD analysis project Ga0209611, IMG submission 187693) | Host-associated microbial communities from peat moss isolated from Minnesota, USA - S1T2_Fc - Sphagnum magellanicum MG (SPAdes) (version 2) | ecosystem: Host-associated > Plants > Peat...
ATAATGTGAATACAACATGGCAAACAACATAAATACAATGCAAATATGATGCTACATCAATTATCATTGAAACAATACCAAAATTAAATCAATACAATCTAAATTGTTTCAATGCCTATTTTACACAAATAAAACACTAAACCTTGGACATCTTGTAAAAGTATTGTGAAAGCACTTAAATAGCACTAATACAAAGGGGTCCTTGCTTTGTGATGCCCCAACCATTCATTAACCCAAGCTATTTAATCCCACTAGCTTCACCCCTAGGGTAAGGGGCGATAAATCTACAACTAGTAATTAATAATCATTAGGAGGCCTATGGAACTAATTAGTCTAGAGATTTCTACTTGTTAACATTATCCCCCTTCTACATTGGATTTCACCCTTGTAATCGTTACTGTGTGGGTTATGATTTTGAAGATTTGTTATTGCCTACCATCTTGGAGGGAAAACTAATGTTTTTAGGGGTTTTAAATACCTCCTTGGGGCCCATGAAGGTTCTTGGAGTTTGGAATGCTAGTTCCTATTGGGGGTTACCTTCTACAACATTGCCATCAGAACTACTATATGTGCTTTGAACACCATCAATTCTGAAGTCAAAGAAGGCTTGCCTATAAGTTGTTAGTAGTTGATGGTAGTTCATTTGCTAGTGGAGGGAAAGGTGTAACATCCAAAATGGCATTGAACTCCCCTTTGAGCTTGTTCCACCTAACTTCTTTCTTCCTTATCTTCTGTCACCATGTTACTACCTCTAATTTCAAGAGGGTGCGTTCCTTGAAAAGGGTGTTGTACTTAGCTAATTTGGCATTTGCCATAATTATCCTTGAAGCTTTGCACTTCCACTTAGTCACTTGCCCCTATAGATTAGGCATTATTGTCTTGTTGAACAAGTCAACTTATACCTCCAAGCTAGCTATCGTTTCTTGTGATAGTTGTAATCGTTGTTACAGGACATCCTCCTTATGGTGTTACTTTGCCCTCTAGATATCTTGTTAGTGTTTGAGGGTAAAGGCCTCATCACTAAGTTTGTTTAGCCTATCCAAGAATTTATCCTTATCTACCTTTTCCATCTTCAAATGTTATTTCAAGGTGGCTATTTTGTAGTTCGCCTTGAGCCCTTATTCGATTTGCACATCCATTACCTCTTGAAGGTTGTTACTATTTGTTGTCAACTTGTTCACTTGGGCCTACAATAGAGCTACCTCTTGTATTTTTTGCTTTAATTTGGTAGATGTTTCACTTGCCCACCCAAGTAGATGGTTGAGGTCTTCATTTCTTGCCTTCCCTTCTTAAAGACTATGTTCCAACTTCGCTACCCTCTCCAAGTGTAGTTGGGCAACTATTTCTGCATATTGTTGCCCCTTGATGGTAACTACCTTCTCCTTGTCCAATATCTCCATTTGCTCCACTACTCCCTTAAACCTTTTGTCTTTTGTTCTACCACTTTTCTTGAGGTCCTCAAGTCTAGGATTACCTCTATAATGGATATTCTCCTATTGCCTTTTGATTTAACCATTAGTACCATGCGCCCATTGATAGTAAGGTTTTCATATTTAGCAAACATAGTGGTATGAATTGACTATTAAGAGGAGGTAGGTGAATGCTATTTGTATTTTTTACTCTTCCAATTCTTAACTTTCCTTATAGCTGTAGATTCCTCCTCTACCCTCACCATTTGTTGGCTCTATGTGATTATAAGAAAAACTATTATCTGTTGGCTAATTGCCTTCTTGTCAATAGACAATGTTGGTCTAACTTTTGCATATTGCACAAGGGAGAGGGTAGTTTGTTAAATGGTTGGAGCTTCCCCTTCTGGACACATCTTGGTGGCAAGGAGGGTAACACCTTCAGTATGTTACCCTAACATCTAGCCTTCCTACCCTAATAGGTTTAGGTTCCCCTTGATTCCTCCTTGCTTGTGGGGCCACAATAGCCTATTCTTCAACTACTTCCAAAGGTTCAAAATTACCTTCCTCCTAGGCTATTTGTCCCTCCATGTTGTCATCTTTTGGGATCTCATCCAATTGAATTTCATTGGGATCAGTTTGGGTGGCTCTTACCGTCTATGAAGGCGGGTTAGCAATGGTGTTCCAAAAGTTATACTTCCTTACTTTAGACTCCCAATTAGGTGTTCATCATTCGAATCATGGTCCACATTAAAGGCGGTGGCTTCCTTCAAAATAAGAAATCTTGGGATCAAAACTCACTTTTGCTTACCTTTTATTAAAAGGACGCTCCCTCTAAGAAGTGACTTGAAGGGAGAGCATGCTTGTTGTTGTATCGGGAGGTGATGGTACCTTGGGGGCCTTCTGTTTGACAATTGTAGAAGGTCCTACCTTAGACATGGTTTGAGTTGCTTGGTCCATTTTTGCCTTCTTAGTTACCTCCCCATCTGTGGTTAGCTTGTTGCCAGTGGGAAAAACATTTGTCCTATACTCGGTCTTCTTGGTAGCGGGACGTGTAAAGATTGCAAATCCTATGGGGTTTCAAGCTAGAAAAACATTCTTGCCCAAATTATGTTTTCACCTTTCTCCACTACTATAATCAATAAGGTTATTGTCTTGCTGGAATAAGTTTGGTGATTCCTTAACTGCACCATCTAGAGTTTGTGCCTACCCTCTAGATGTACCTTCCTTTCATTTTCACAACTAACCAACCCTCCTTTATTGGAACTATATTCAAGTCTATTAAGTTTTTACACATTTGGTATCATTTGTTGTAAGGGGTTTAACTACTATGTGTCATGGTCTTGACAAGGTAGTAGCAGCATCTTAGAAATAATTTCACAAGTGATTTTACCTTCTACCCTCTAACTACTGCCTTGACTTGAATTCCGTCCATGCTCTTGATTCTTTGAAGGAAATCATAAACAAGGTCTTCTATGATGGGGGCCCAATGCAACCTCCATAGTCCCCCTAATCCTACCATCATGGCCCATTTGAAATCATCTTCAAATTCAAACCATTTAAAAAAATTCTACAAGGGTTTCATTTTTGGGGGTGGAGGATCACTGTTACCTTCCCCCTCATCATTCGCCTTGGTCTTGGCCTTCCTTTTGGCTCTACCCTCTTACTCTTGCACGAGTGCTATCTCGCTTGTTAGCATTTCTTTCATGAGAGTTGTTTCCCTCTAGAGCTGGTTAGAATCTTTTCATGGTGGCGGTAATGGCATCCTTTCTCATTGCTTTTCCCCTCTTGCATCTACCTTTTGTTACAATTGATTTCTCTTTTCCCTCTTGTTCTCTTTTGATGCGCCTACTTTCCTTTCTTAATTTCCTTGTTTTCTTTTCCCCTATCGACTTAATTTCTCTCAAAAACTAGTTTAGTGTTTATTCTCTCCAAAAACTACTTCCTATTTTTATTTTATTTTTATTTTCACTTCCCTTACTGGTTGCATTATGATTTTTTTTTATAGTAGTGAAAGCGTCTTCCCCTCCTACTTCTAATGCACTAAAGTTTGATTATTTTCATTTCCTTTAGAAGATTTCTTCCCTCTTTGTTTCTTGCCTTCTCCAAACTCATTTTCTCTTCTTCTCAAGCTTTCAAAATAACAACAAAAGATGGAAACAAAGAGTTTCTCCCACTCCTTTCTTGTGGTGAAGGGACACACCCCTTTTTCTCCTCCTTATTTAAATTATCCTACTTGATGGGATGATGTAGGTGTCATAAAGACATCGCCCTCCACTTTTACCCCTTTAGGATTTGATAATGACCTTTCATTTCCCCTCATGATGGCTTGTTGAGATGGCATTCCATTTATCATCCACGAGTTTTCATCTTCAAGAATGGGTTGTAAGTAGTACATGCCCATGGTGGTTAGCCCTAATTCTTACGTTCTTTCTAAATCTACCCTAATTTCCATATCTTCTTTACCTTCCATGACTGCCCTAAGGTCTAGGATTGCTTTACTTGTTGAGTTTGTCCTACCTTATAGGTTATTAATTATGTGGACTAAAGTTAAAGTGAGGTTTGTCTTGCTGGTGGTAATCCCGTCTCTAAAGGTAATCGCCTTTTCATTTTTATTGGTTGGTTCAACTATTGTTTCCTTTGATGAAAAATTAAGTTATAAGGTTCCTTGTGTTTTTTTTTTCCCCAACTACTCTACTTGAGTTGTTGAATTGCCATTTCATTAACTACTACCTCCTATTTTTCCTTTAGTTTGTTCTTTGAGTTATTAGGGTTCCAAAATCACTTTTCTTTTGGGTGGTTAGATTTTTTGCAATGTTGGCACTCCTTATCCTTTGCTTTATTGGCATTGGCTGAGTTTTTCGTGTACCTTATTCTTTTCACCTTTCATCATTGGATATATGTCTAGTATGACCCTATTATCATCAACATTTGTAAAATTTTCCTATCATAACCTTAGCCTTAGGTTTGCGATTGAAGCAAAGGCTTGCAAAGGTGCAGGCCAAGAATGAAGCCTGGGAGTCACATTTCATGCTCCTGGGAGTGCAAGAGAGGGAATGAACCCCCAGACTCCCAAATAAACTCCCACTTTGAGAGTTGGAGTCTCAATGGACTTTCAAATTTTCAGAGGGTGATTGTAGGGGTCAAAACTCATTGGATTGAAAATTTCCTTATATCATTGAAAAACTCTTGAAACTTAGATGTCTAAAATGGGCTCGCATGACCCATTTGGACATTTAAAACACAAGTTATGGCCAAAAGAAGGTATGGGAGTCAAATTGCCAATTTGACTCCCGGCCACTAAAGTCAAGAATCGTCCTGATTTCCTTGTGTGTAGGTGGCGTGCCACATATTGTTGGAAAGCTCTCAATGAAGCTATAACTTTGCTTTAGACCTTACTTCAATCGAAGGTTTGCACACAAAGTTATGGGCCCCCAAAATTGCAAGAGTCCAAAATTTGGGAATTTCGGGACTCCCACTTGGGAATCCAGGGACAAAATGACATTTGGGTGCTAGTCCCATGGCCAGGCATAGAGTATACTATAAGGGGGAAGGTAATGGCTTCCCCCAAGTCCAAGCCGTGGTGAGTCTTGTGAATATGTGGTTGTTCATGGCTCGTCCATGCACCAAAGGTGTTCTAGCTACGCACTAACCAACCTACTGTTTGGTTTATGCAGGTCCATGTGGGTAAATGACTTGCTTGTCAATCTTCCTAGTCCCATCCCAAAGCTCCAGCATGCCCCTCTACCCCCAAAGTGCTATGAGCCAAAGAGCGCACCCCAACTCCTTCTCCTTTTGTTGTCTTTTTCCTTGGACTTGCAGTTGAGTCCATTAAGGAGTTTGGGGATGTGTCATTTCCTCACAAATGATTGTTGCCTCCAAATGTTGTGTGAGTCATGGATTATAATACCACAAATTATTAAGCTTTAGTTCTATAGTTTTCCTTAGTATTAATGATTTCAATCCTGATAAACCTCCAAGTAATAATTATTAAGAGTTGAATTAACCTTTGGGTATTTCAGCGTAGAAGACTCTTTTATTTAAATTGATGCAAGGCTTAGTTAATTTTAGGACCTAGTACACCTTTTTAAGTGCAATATCCTTTTATGTTGTAGAGAAGGGAAAGGGGATGTAGAATTAGATGTGATTTATTGATATATTGGGAATATAAGCCCATACTTAACAATAACATTTCGCCATGACAATATTAAGTTAGTCTATAGAATAATCTTCAGGCATGAATGATGTACTTGAAAGATTTCTAAGATACAGTCCTAATACATCTTTATTTAGTCTTCACTTTTATCAAACTCTTAAATATAATCAAAATCAAACTTAAGAATTAACATTTCCACTTGAGTGGCCTCAGGTGAATTACAACTTAGTAAACAACTTTAAAGGGATAGATCATAATTGCAAAAACTCTAGAATGTGACGAATGGTGCGAGCGAGGTATTCAGCTCAATGCTCCATGGAAAAGGGGTTGATTGGGCCTTGTAACCAACGATAATGGCCATCACCGGGAACCCAAGTTCAATAATGAAGATGAACATTGTCGTTCTCACATTGACACTCTTCAAACCTTTTTGGTGCGGCTCCACAAGCAGGAACAAATTCTAAATAGATTGTTAAAGCATGTGGGTTAGAAGACAATCGATGATCCCGTGCCGAACGATTGACTCGAATGTGCACCACTTTTCTGGACCGTTTTTTTTTGCGCGACCATTAAGAGACATTCACATCAAGCGGTGCTTCTTCAAGCTCTTCCTTTTCTACTAATGAAACTAGAGGATTCGAGGGCTTAGCGACATCATCTGCCATGACCAGATTTTCACCTGCATCAATAAAAACCAAGAGGGTAGCAGAAACAATGTGGTACTTGCGTTTAGAAAGGGTTGAGGCTTTTTTATTTAATAAATTTGGGTAAGCATAAGGTGTGGGAGTGATGGCAGAACCCCATGAAATTTCGAACATCATAGATTTAATGGATTCATCGAACCTTAATTTTGACGATGGATTTAGAAGTATGCGAGGGTTTTTGTGATGTAATTTTTAATTTCAATTTTACTATGTACTACATATTTAATTAGTGCATGGAAGAAAAAATAAGTATGGGATATCAAAAGAGTAAATGGTATGCAGGGATGTTACTTCAACCATTGAATTGATTTAGTCAAGTAAGGATTCAAGGATATTTACTTGTTACTACCAATAAATTGTCCTAATAATTAGTTACTTGAAATAATTAGGATGAAGAAGTAGGATGTGAGGGTCAACGGACGAAAAGGATAAGGATCAAACTCAAGAACCTCATCAAAATATCCAAGATAAGGGGAAGGATGAGTCCTCTAATTTCATTAGTCATGAGGATTGTCATCCTATTTGATTGGAGGATGGAATATTTTTTGTGTCTCATTGAGCCCAAGAATTCTCATCCTAAAATCAATTAGAGGGCAAATCATTCTCAATTCTCATTGGCTCTTGAAGGATGAGGAGGCCATTGATTGGTGGGGAAGATTTCGAAGCTTCCATTAGACAAGGGGAATAAGCTCAAGGAAAGGTCATGGAGGCTTACCAAGGGAGAGAGGAATATCTTGTGTTGGGGGAAGGGAAAAAGGAAGAGAAGGAATGTGTGAGGAAAAAATTAGTTCTTATGTGTGGAAAGGTGTTGTTCATGAAAAAGATGTGTGCAAGAAATAAGCATGGAAGGAATTCCATGACAAAGCTTCTAGAGTTTTATTTCAAATAGTTGTTTTTCTCAAATCCACTGTTGGATTTATGTCAAACTTTAAAAAATTCTTGTTTAGGAGGTGTAGAAGGTTTTCTTCAATTTTCAGCATCATCGGGTTTGCTGTAAGGGAGATACGCTTGCCGGAAATAGAGGGTGTTTGTAGTGGAGTTCATGGAAGGATTTCCATGACAAAGCCTCTGGATTTTTATTTCAAATAATTATTCCTTTCAAATCCACCGTTGGATTTATGTCAAACTTAAAATAGTTATTGTGTAGGAAGTGTAGAAGGTTCTCTCCAAATTTCAACATCATTGGGTTTGTTGTAAGGGAGTTACACTTGCCGAAAGTAGAGGGGGTTGAAATTGTCTATTTTTTCCTCAATCTAAGCAAAGTGATTTTTAGTCCCAAGGCTTAATTCTTGATCAAAAAAATAAAAACTTATAAGATTTTGTAACATGACTTCTTTTTATATTAGTTTTTCAAAAATCCAATGCATGTTAAATTATGAGGCTGTATGTAGATGTTATGACGAATGGAACAAAAAAGGTTCAACCATTAAGCGTGACATTGAATGAACATCAACATAATGCCCCTTCACATTCCATCATGGTGAGTTACGATTTTCCCACAATGTTTTTGTATTTTCCAAATGGACACAACGCATTAGATTTTTAGTGAACTTCATTGCATTACATTGAACCACCTTACTTGTTAGACTACAATTACATAATAGTTCCACTTCCAAGTGGGTTTGTGCGTGCATATCTTCATGTTGAGGGTGTGCAAGAATGCTTCACACGTTAGATCAAAGTTCCCTTTTCCATGTCGGCAGTAGACACTCAAAAGTAAGGTAGTAATCTTGCCCTAAAAAATGCATTTAGTAGATGATCATCTATTGGGTGTTATAAAAAGTTCACAAGTTCAAAATTTGTTTGTAATACTCCTTTACCTTCTTGTTCAAATTTTGTTTGATGATTCTCAAGGTCATATAAACTTGTTCATCCATTTGAATCTTGTTGTACCTTATACAAAACACTTGGGCAAACTTGCTGAAAGTACAGTCTGGGTGATTGTTCACAAAGTTGTCTTCCCAAGTTAAAGTCGTGTCCTACAACGTCCATTGGAAGTACACAAATTTTGTACATTCTTGGGTAACACCATTGACCTTTATTGCTTGTTTGAACACATGCACATGTGCATTCGGGTTTAAGTTTTTAGTGTATTTTGGATAATTTAGGAGTTTCCTCCCCCCCATCAAAATTTCCAACGATTATTGTCACAGGTGGCATGGTGGGATACCATGGAAAACAAGGATTCTAGTTGGGTGGCATTGTTTCCCGTCCTAGAGGTATTGGTGGGAGGGGAGGTTGGCCTTTCTTACCATCCTTTCCTTCATTTAAATCCGATTAAAAGTTGGAAGACCTTTTGTATGGATCTCCCCCCTTACCCCCTGCAAAAGAGTGTATTCCAGATTGCATTTTTGAAAGGGCTTTTCATCTAGTCCCTTAGGAAGTGGACGATCACAAGTCACCTTTTTTCCTACTACTTGATTGAATTGTGCTAAAATCTACATTCATTGTTGCTACTTTTTCGTTAAATCTTGAAGGTAGGGCAATTGTTTGAGGTAGGGATAGTTGAGATCCTATCATTGTAAGGTACATGGTGGGACCCATTCCATACATGTGGGGCCCCCCATTTCGAACCCCCAATGGTAGAAGGTATACTAGCCCACGACATTTAGAAAGTTGGAAGGGTTACCTTTTGTAGTATTTTTTTTTGGGTTGCTTCATTTGGTTTTCCAAAATGCGCGCCTCTACTAGCCTTCGTTCTTTTTTCTTTGTCAATCTAGTGTAGATCATGTCCATGTCTTTTCCAAAATCATCGATATGGTTTTTAAGGTTGGGCACCCCTTTGTCATCTATAATTGAAGGATGATAGTGACATCCTATCACTTGGTGCCTTGTCTCCCCATATAGCTTACATCATGATGGTTGTTTTTTGTTCAAATATTCCTCCTTGGTTTTTTGGTAATAATAGCTATCCCCCCCTTCGTTTTAGGCATCACATGTGAATTAAGAGGGTTATGACATGTGCAAACTGTTAGCTATGTTTTTGTGAGGGTAAGCAATGGTTATTCCCTCATCTTATGGTCCTAGGGGAGGTAATTCCACCACTTATTAACTCTTGCCCCTAGATGGTTGTTTAAGTTTCTCAAGCCTCCTCAAAGCTTGTCTCCTTTCATATTCTAAATTTGGTTTTACTACCTCCACCTCAAAGGCAACTATGGATGGAATTCCCATGGTAGTCATTGTAGTGTGGGGTTTCGTGAAGTGCAAGTTCCAGGCTACCTTCTGGTACCCTCTAGTACCCTTTTTGTACCCTTCCAGAGCTACCCCCTCGTGCATATACCTTCTCCTCCTTTATTTCTTCATTTCAAAATTTAAAGGTTTTTATCTATTTTTGCTCTGCTACCATTTGTGCCACTTGCCTTTGAAAGTAGCTAGGTAACAAATCCTCTTGAATGTAGAACCCACCTTGTCCTCACCCTGTCATTTTATTTGTTTATCATCTAATTAGAAAATGGTTATCTCCATTCGCTTCTTTGTCGAAACTTTCTGCCCTAAACTTTGTATCCCTCCACTGTGAGTGATATAGGTGGCATTTACCTCTTAGTCCTTTAGAGGTCCTTCCATTTTAACAGTAGGTATGGAAGCACTTACAAATACCATTTGGGATGGCAACATTTCTTCTGTTATCCTCTCCAAATAACTGGCACTCAATGCTTCCAGTTCCTCTTCTAATATTTGTTCCATTTTTTTCTTATATCCCCTTGTTACCGCTTAGCTCATGACTTAAAAACACTTTAGGTTCTTTGTGAAAGTAGGACAAAATTACTTCTCCTATTAGATGTTTAATAGTTATTACACTCCCCTTTGACGAACTCTGTAATAAGACTTAGGAATGTGGATTTATCTTCTGGTTATTGGTTGGGTATTAAGTCCTAGGTCTTTTTTTTGCCTTTCTAGGGCAATAATACCTTCCACTCCTTACTCCAATTCTAGTTACCCTTAGATACCCCCCTCTCAAACACCCTCTCAATTTTATCTTATAGATTGTCCACTCTTTAGGATGGTACTACTCCATCTACCAATAGTAAGTTCTTCCTTATCTACTTTTAAGAACTTGAAAATCATTTTCACAAATTCAACACTAGTTTCATCGTTCAAAAATTATTCCAAATACGATCCACGGGATGGTCGCCAAATGTTAAAGGTAGAAATTGCAACCCTCAATCATTACCATCCTCTAGGGGGTAAGAATAGGGGACAAGGTTGACACTTTATTACTTCACATAAAGAACTACCTTCCCTATCTTACTTTATTATAACTACTCAAGTAGGAAGTCATAAGAGGTCGTACCAAGGATAAAGAAGGTATAGGTATGTTGTCCATGACCTGACCTACCCTCCTATAAGTAATCTCAACTAATAAATAGGGAACAAAATGTAGGGAAGGGAACAATAAAAGAAAGGGGGAAAAAACTTGGGAATAATTATTTTCCTTGGTTGTGTAATACCTTCAACGCCCCCGAGATATTATCTAAGGAGGTTTTAGACCTTTCTACCATTACGGATCCTCCTTGGTTATGTCTACTGAGTTTCTAGTAGCTTTGCCTACCACCTTCAACCCTTGAAAAGTCCCTCCTCTGCTTTGTGCCTTTTACAACCTTATGAATTGTTGGCTTTTGCTTACAATAGTACCTTTTAGCTTGTAGGGGGTAACTTGCTGGTTTGCTCCCTCTTTAATATCCACCACCAAGGACTGGATGTTACCTTCCTATGGTAGTTAATAGTTTGGTGCTTAGAAGCTACCCATGGGATGCCCCATTACTTTTTGTCTTAGAGAAAATGCAAAAATACCAACTTTAAAAATATCCTATTTACATAACATGCCTTACTCTACCTTCCACATTTAGTACAATAACAATGCAACACAAGTAACTCAAGTCTTCTACCATCTTCCATTAAAATCACATATTAAATACGTACATATTTTTCCATTCTTCCCATCATTTTCAAAAAAAAAGAGTTTTCCATATCCCACACAAATCTTTAATGCATCCCTTCATCCTCCCCCACTTCCTCTATTCCCCTTCCCCAAATATCACACACAAGGCCCACATTGTCCCTTAGAAAATAAGATTCATATCCTAATCCCTTCCTGGAAATCTCCTAGATGATTGGGTGGATTACCCCCAACCACTCACTAACCCGAGCTACTTAATCCCATTAACTTCACCTCTTGGGTAAGGGATGGTAAGTCTACCACTAATAATTAGTAGTCACTAGGAGGCCTATGGAACTAATTAGTTTAAAGATTTTTACATGTTAACAAGTTGACTTTTAGCCATGATAAGTTTCTTGTCTTCCACCAATGAACATTACACATTTGAAAGGTTGAATTATGTGGGGTACTTATGAGTAGTTAATACTTAAGTTATGTGTGCTTTAACCATCACAACATGTCCCGTGATTCAAAATTATATTCATTAAGGAGATAATTTCTACCTTTCAAAAGAGGAAAAATGCATGCCACAACATTTTTTATGATTGCTTTGTAATTACAACTGAACATAGTTTAAAATTTTATTATCTTAAAATATGTTTTAAACCTTGTCAAAAATAAAAGACATATGTTTAGGGATAATCAAATAACTTATTGGTTTAGTTGATATTTTTCTTCCTTGATGATTTTTGTTGTCCACTTCTTGACCTAAACTAGCAAATCCATTGCGTTCAATTTTTTTTGTTAAGAACACATCAATACTCATTTCTTGCTAAACGAATTTGGATTGAAAACTAGCTATGGTGCTTGGATATTTTATTGCTTATGTCTCAAGCATGTTGGTATACAAAGAAATAAAATTTTGATTCTTTCTATTTTACCCAAGTCATGGATTTGCAAAAACCAATGTGAATTCATCTTTATTCATTTTAAACTTCTAAAAACATTCCTCATGTTTTGCCCAAGTCTTTGCTTACTAAACCAATGTGTGCAACTTTTTTATTCACCTTCCATTTTGTAATCAAGACTACATGAACTTTTGCAAATGCTCCAAAAAGTTCTAAAACTTTTGGTCAAACTTATTGATGAGAACAAGGGCTTTTGAAAGCCTTGCTTGAATGATTAAAAGAAACAATTTCATTTAGGCACTATTCTAGGAAGTTCAAAATTTAGTAAAGAAAATTGACATGAATGCAACCATGTATGCACATATCCAATTATGTAGAATGATTAGCAAAGACATGGCTAACATGTTAGAAGAAAATATCACTTGTTGATCAAACAACTCGTGATAACAAAGGAGATAAAATTAAACTTAGTATCAATGGTGTTCTCATGCAATCCCTACTAGGAACAAGTGCATTTCCATGTAATAGGAATACTTTTCGAAATGCTACTAATTTTGAAACCTTTTCAAATGGAACATGACATCATTATATTTGTTGGTTTGAAATGATATCAAGGGGTTCCTAGCTACTACGTAGTTCACATAGAACATGTTTCTAAACATATCTTTCCTTATCTATTATAAACTTATGTCAATTGATTCATGAAACACATAAATATGAATGCTCTGGAGTTGTAAATCCATTGGTGTGTTCTTTGACACCTATTGCTTTGAAACCATTTGTGTATATTCCCATTCACATTCTTCTTTTGAATGCATGGCCATGATTATATTTTCTTCCCTTTTGGATGGACAATCTCAATAATTACAATGCACTTGTACTTGACAACTAATTTATCAAAAGTTCTCTTTTAGATTTTAACCCTTGCAACAGTTACTCACTTATATTATAATCAAGAAAATAATTAATTAATGAAGATCTTGTATGTATATATATTGAATTTCAATATTTGTCTTTACAAATAACAAAATCAATAACAAAATAAGATTAATACATAATGTTTATTTGAATTTAGTCTTGAGGATGGTCAACAAATGGTAGAATGTAACTTTGAATTCCTTGTGCAAACCTTTAATTTTGTATTTGTTCTAACCATAAAATTTATTTTAACAATTGCTTCATGTCTTCCAAAACATAAATCCAATGTTAAAACAATGATTAGCTAAACATTTAGATGAAATCATCAACATGTAAATTCTTCACAAACAAAATAAATGAATTTTTAAAAAAAAATACTTAGAATCAAAGCTCAAACAAGATTCAAAACAAATGTGTCAATACATAATAATAAATTAAAAAGAAAATAACAAAAAAAGTAGAAATATGTTCAAGTTCAAAACTAGTAACCATTAAATTCATTAATATATAGTTGGTATTTACATGGTAAATCACTAGTAACTTGACCTTCTATTTATGTCCTATTTATGTCAAGTCATGACATATTGCATAATTAAATATGCAACTATGATTAGTTGCAATGGTGGTCCTAATCCTTGAGATATAAAATTCAAATGTTTTGTTCTTACTAGTTTCTTCCCTTGCTTAGCTTGCTACTATCAACACAAACTCAAATGACATGGGAAAATGCATTATTTTGACATCAAAAATGTGTTTGGCCATGTTCCTTATCATTTTTATTATTTCCAATTTGTATCCTTTTTGTTGGTGAGGTCATTTGCATGTGTAATTGAATAAACATAAAATCATGTACTCAAAATAACATGATTATAGCAAGTGAAAGCAATGTGTTGATTCCTATAAATGTTTGTGTTTTATTAACACATCACTTCACTTTAAGATAGCTTATTATTTTATCATATTGAACATTAAACCCCAAATGATAAAAGCAAAAGTTTTCAACATATTTTTTGAAATCCAAGAACATTGCATCTGAAAAAGTTAAAAACTTTCAAAATTCTTCTTGAAAATGTTACAAGGAAAATGATTAAAAGCTTCAATTAAAAAGGGTAAAAAAAATTCTCTTTCAACAGTTTAAGTCCTTCAACAATCATAATGTATCATCAATTTATGATTATCAATACAACACACCAAAAATGATATGGTTGAATGCAAAAAGTGGAAAACACTTAAAAAGGTTTCATTAGGCAACATTAAAATATAATGCACCTTCCACATAATTTTTGGAACAAAGTTGTCAACATAGGTAATCTATTTAAGAGGTCAAACCCATTAAGGTCTATTGACATTTTCACACATCAAAACAATCTACACGTTATAGCACATGTCAAACCTATCTCACTTAAAGATTTTGGATCTAGTGCAATATGATGTGTTTATGTTTAAAAAGGAAGAGAAATAAGTTAATATCCAAAATTACGAAATGTGTTTTCCTAGGATATGATGAATAATTTGTAACTTCTAGATGTTCTAATTTAATGACACACATTTGAGTAGAAATGAGGAACCCCAATTTTCCCTTCTTGAAGAGTAGTTGAAAAGGTCATTTGAGATTTTTAAAAAATTGAATCAAACCTTGAACCTTAAAATATGTCAAAATAAGATGAACATCACTTTCCCATCCCCATTTAGAATTTACCCTTAATAGACATTTCTACAATTTCAAGTTGTTTCAAATCTTCCATGCATTCACATTGTATTTATTCAACCTATTGATTCACACTCACATTAGTGAGGGTTTGTTTTGGACAAATATTGTCAAAATTTCCAACAAAACAATTGGGAAAAATTTGGATTTTTTTGTTTTTAATACAATAAAATCAAATAATTTTGCTAAATTTTTGAAAAAAATCATCAAATTCTTGATATCACAAAAATTGAAAAAGAAAAGAAAAACTCTAATTCTCATGTATGAAATGCAAATTTAACATTGTATTTCACATCTCTCAATTTCACATTGTGTGTGATTATAAGTTTCATGTGAATGTTAATGTTAACATTGTATCTTATTTACAAAACTCTGGATTCATTCACAAATCACATGTGTGAATGCAAATTTCCACATTGTACTTATTAGTTAGTTACAAGTTCCTAATTCATTCATTCACACTGGCTTGTGTGAATGCAAGTTTCATGTGAATGCAAATGTTGACAACATACTTTAAATTCACGAAGTTCCTGATTCATTCACGCATCTTATGTGTGTGAACGTGAATTTCCCACATTCTACTTGTTATTATTCACAAGCTCCCAAATCAGCTTTGTTTTATTGGCGAAATTTCTCCTTTCAGAGGATTTTTAAAAATCAAAAAATTGAAAATGAACTAAATTTGGAAGTTTTTAATTGCTAGAAATGGGGAGAAAAATAGTAAAAATATCCAAATTTCTATATTTGGTTTAAAATGTGTAGCCAAAAGTGTACAAAGGAAGAATTGTACTTTAAAAAATGTGGTTTATAGCCATATATGGCTAAATCTTAATAAGGACCAGTGTGGCCTGTGCCGTTGGCTCAAGTGTTAACACGTCCTCAACTGATTTTTCCTTCCAAAACCTGGTTTTTTGGAATTCATTTGAATTTTCAGCTGGCAGAAATTATTTAAAAATCAATATCTCCCACATTCTGAATCCAAATCTTACCAAATATATTCCATTAAATCCTGCTCATCAAGATCTTTCCAACAACACCAAAGGCACACTCCAATCGCTCCAAAATTTTCAGCTACTATTTAATTTAATTTTTAGTGAAGAAATCATTCAATATTCAAGAACTTCTACACCACAAGTCCAAACGCCATGAAACCAAGCCCATGCACCCTCCTCCTCGAGAGCTTTCCAAAGAAACCAAGAATGCGATCTGAAGCATCCTGGTTTGGTGGATCTCATAAGTACAAAACAAAACAAACTACCTTCCTTCATAGATAGATGTTCGCCATTTTTTTTCTTTGTATAGCCACAAACAAAAATTCCTAAAAAAGCCACTGTCCCGAATCCCGATTCACACATGCACGTGTGAATGCAAAATCAGTGAAACCGGTTCCCATTTTAGGGTTTCTGGTTTCTGCTGGTCCACCAGTTCTAGGGTTTCTAGTTTCTCGGTCTCGCTTTTTCTAGACATCCATCCACACACACACACACACACACACATACACAAGGGAGCAAAGTAAGAAGATTCTCCGAGATCCTGGATCGGAATCTAATCCTTACGATTACCTTTGTGACTGTACACAACCCAGCATTCGTGTTCAGCTTTCATTTGACCTCCAAAATCGCATCACTCATCTCTCATTTTTCCATATAAATCTCGCAACAGAGAGATGCGCATCAGGTCTGTTGCTTCTTTTGCTTTTTCTAGCTCGATTTGTGGTCTGCAAGCTCTTTTTCAGCAGCAGGGGATTTTTGCTTTTGTGGCATGTCGTAAGGATGTTGGGAGCTTCGCTGAGTTCGATTCCTTTCTGAAAAAGGCCCCTAGTTGTTGTTTTGGGAAGAGCCGCGTTGTAGTGTATTTTACTCTGCGTTGATATGGCTTGAGTTCGTGGGTGGTAGTTTTTTCTCCTTGGGTAATTCTGTCAGTTTGTTTATCTGTGAGAGAGAGAGAGAGAGAGGGAGGGAGAGGGAGAGAGGGAGACGGACAGACAGGAGCTTGAAATTGGAGAGGGAAGAGATTTCTCTCCAGTTGACATGACGCAGTTGTTACAGCTCTGTGTACCAGCAGCAGCGGCAGCAAGATGGACTGATCCCAAATGGGGAGGAGGAGCAACAGCAGCAGCTTCCTGTAGAGGATTCCGGATTGTCACAATAGTAGCTTGTAACAACAACAACATACAATGGAATCGGAGGGAGGAGAAGTGCAGCAGGAGGAGGAGGGGCGGAGGATTGAAGTGCTGGAGGATTCATCATGCAGCAACAAGAAGAGACGTGGTGCTGCTGCCGTCAATTAGGGCTCAACTGGAGAAACCCGTATCCATGGAACTTACACCCATCACACTGGAAGCTCAATTTGATCAAATCCTGGAGACTGGCAGCCCTGTCGTCATTGACTGGTCTCACTCACCTGACTCAAAATGTATGTAGTTGATCTCAGAAAAAAAAATTGGGTTTATTCAGCAATTTATTTTTCTGCAGCATGTCAATGATGGATGACAGGGAATCAATGTTTTCAACAAAATTCCACTTTCTTTCTTTCTTCTTCATTTGATACTCTCAACATGTTGAGTGTCAAGAACATGGGGATAAACTTTTCTTTTTGGGGGGGAGGGAGTTCAGGATGGCAAAGTGGTGCAGGAAATGCATCTACTTAAAGCCAAAGCTGGAAAGACTTGCAGCTGAATATCATCCCCAGTAAGTAAAGTTTTAATTATGCAATCATAGATTCCATGTTTGTTTCCCAGCAGCTCAATGTGCTCATCATGTACCACATATATTCATCCCAAATATGGTGGGAGGAATATTCAATTATTTGGAGTAACACACCTAGAGGAAATGGTTTGCGCAGCATCAAGTTTTATTCTGTGGACGTGAATGATGTTCCAGCCATCCTTCTTAAACGAGCCGAAGTCTCAGTATGTTTTTTCCTTCACCCTTTTATCTCAAAATCTAATTTGTGGCTTGTCAGGTGAGGTTTTTGGTTTCAGTGTCTACTTGTAGAGTTGAAATAGCTTTTTGGACTGTGTGAGTTTTATTTATTTATTCTTTAAATGTTGTATGATAGAAGGTCATATGGTAACAGCAAATTGACAGCATTTCTGTGATGTGACTATGGAATTGGATGTTACTGTCTGTGACGAATCTTCCAGAAGATGCCAACAATCCAGGTAGGTCAGATATCAACCACCCATCATTCTACAATTGTTACTGTATTGGCCAGATTGATATTCTTGTGTACCCATTTATGCAAGATAAAAGGTTTAGAAATATTTTCTGTGAATATGTACGTACTTGGATCAAAGTTGATGTGATACCATTGACTGTGTGATGACCAGCTTTGGAGAAACAAAGAGAAAGAGGGTGAGGTGATCGGAGGTGACACAGCAGGACATGTAATGGACCAAGTTCGAGCAATGTTAACACCAAACATAAGCTAGAAGATGTCAACCATCTATATGTCCACTATTTATTTATCCAATTTTGCAATGCAATGAAAGTTCACTCTGCATCAAATGCTGTTTTAAACTTTTATGTTGTGATGACTACTGCATGGGCTACGGTAGTAGACCCCATTTTAATAAGCTTACTATTAACTGTAAAGCATCAGAGATTTTTTGATTCGGATTGTTCAATATTGCTGGAGCAGCTGGGAGTAGGTTGACGACAAATCAAGAATTCTTTCAGTTGTATTTGCACCCAACAGAAATTCACAAGCTAGCATGAATTGCAGAATGAACAGGTTTTGTGGGAATTAAACCCTCTTGCAATTTTCACTTCAGCACATGTTCAAAAATTTCTGGAACATGTTGCCTTTGTGGTTACAAAGAATTGTCAGTAATCAGCCACACAGTTTGCCTACAGTTGTACACAAAAGATAGGCTTTTCTCCTTGTTTATGTGCTCGACGATCTGGACTGTGCATGGTTCATGGCTACAACTCAATGTAATGTAGAGTCTACTACTGAACACACTGCTGCACATTGGAATTAGGCAGTGATCATGAATGTCCTCCAGATGAGAGGCATGGAAAAGAACAGTGGTGGTCAGAGTCTTTGAATCTGATCATGGTGATCAGTCATGGACACTGAAATCTTATGCCTTAAGATTGCATTGTTCATCCTAAATCAAATTAAGGGTACCTAGCCACCTACCCAAACTACAACTTCATACTATGGAGGTAGTTTAAGTGAATGGGTCAGACTGAACCTTTGTCTGTGGTATGCAATACAACCCATCACAAAGGCATGATGGCAAATTCAGGTGCAACAGTGCAATCTTAAGGTACAGTTTGATCAAAACTCCTATGCATGCTGAGGTAGCAAGATTTGCATTGAGTGTGTGCAGCACTAGCTTAAATTGTACTTTGACAGCACTTTGGGACAAACCCTTTGGGTCAAAAGGATTCTTGGAATGGTACAAGGATATTAAAAAAACTGGTCCAAGAATATTGAGAATCAAGCTGATGGAGAACTTTGGACTTGTTCTTCAGGCTGGAGGTCTTGGAGGAGATGGACTACTTCATCCATTTCAGGCCGGGAAGCAGGTGCAGGTGTCACACACCGCATGGCTAATTGCAAGGCTGTCATCAGCTCTTCTTCAGATGGTGCAGCTGGACCCTTCATCAGCTCCAAGTCAAATACCTCTGCAGTCCAATTCTCCTTTACAACTTCTGCCACATAGTCTGGTAAATCCACCGCACCCTCTCTGGCAGTCACATCACCGGGCGCTTTTCCTGCAGTTTTCAGGCATACATCAAACAATGTATCTAGTAGTGGATGATGTGCATCATGTTTGTCACAGCATGATCTACTGTGATCAGGATACAAAATGCAATCTCAAGACATTAGAAGTCATACAAAGATCATGCCAGGATGCATACAAACTCTGAGTGAATTGCTTCTGACCTAATCCTAGGAATCTTGTCTCCTGTGGCTTATGCGGAAAGAAGGACACTGCAAAAACCTGCTTTCTGTGAATCCTAAACCAATACACCTTACCCCTTTGCACAAAAACACTTTACAAAAGGACATTGAGAAGGGCTTTAGCATGAGAAGTAAAGTCTGCAACTTCATAAACAGGTTGTACCTGTAAGGAGTTCGAGCAAGATGATGCCAAAGCTGTAAACATCTGACTTTGTTGAAGCTCTCTTGATCTTGGTGAGTTCGGGGGCACGATAGCCAAGAGACCTGGCAGTTGCAACAACATTGGCATTTGCAGCTGGGGTCATCAGGCGTGATAGTCCATAATCAGATATGCAAGCATTTACAGTGGGAGATGCAGAGGTGTCCAAAAGAATATTTGTTGCTGTCAGATTTCCATGAACCATTTTCTCAACTGTATGTAGGTGTAACAGCCCATGAGCTGCCTCTGCTGCTATCCTTATCCTCGTTCCCCAGTCCAGTACTGTTTCTGGGCCTCTAGCTGCACCCAAGCCCCACCCAAATGTTACACTTGCACTCTTAAAAGCTGCCCTTGCTTCTTCACAGGGAACTTTTGCAGAAAACATTTGCACACACCCTCAATTCAAAATATTTGTCATGCAGTTTCCATTCGCCATAGAGAGACATTGGTGAAGGTGAGAGAGAGAGCAAACTACCATGAAGGAGTCTGGCTAAGCTTCCACCACGCATGTAGTCGAAGACCAAAAGCTTCTCTTGCTTTGGACCCCAGTAAAAGGCCCGTAGGGATAACAGATTTGGATGTCGGATCTTGCTGAGGATGTCCACCTCCTTCTCAAAATCTCCCTGAGATTTCACAATTCCTTCCCGCAAGCGCTTCACAGCAATATTGCTCCCATTTTCTAGTGTGGCCTTATACACTGTGCCATAAGTGGACTTGCCCAACACTTCAGCAGTAGCACACAGCAGATCATCAGCAGTGAAGCTAAGAGGATCATCAAAGTGGACCAGCTTCCCACCCACCTCCCCTCCTTCTGTTTCTGGTGACCTCTCTGCCTTTTCCCCAGCTCCTGCTGCAGCAGCAGCAGCTCGTGGAGCTCTACAACAACAAACACACACTAATGCACACACAATGGCCAACCCAACTAGTGCACTTCCCACTGCAATGAAGATAATACTGAGAGTACTGAGTCGTGGACCTCTGTGCTTAGATGGTACTGGAGCTGGAGCTGCTGGTGCAAGGCCTGGTGCAGGACTTGGTGCAGGGCTGATGAATACAGGGCATGCAGATAGACCTGAGTAACCACAGAGACCATCATTGCCAGGTTTGTAGGAGGAAACACTGAATCCATGTGAAAAAGCCGGTACAGGACCACTCAAGTTGTTGTATGAGACGTTGAAGCTGGTGAGATTGAGTGCAGAAAAGCCTGGAGGAATAGAGCCACTCAAGCTGTTCTGGGATAAGTCCAGAGTGGTGAGAGCAACCAAGCTCACAAATGTTGATGGAATGCTTCCTTCCAGCTGGTTGCTGGCAAGATTAAGATCCTGTAACGTAACTACGTCTCCAAGTTGTGAAGGCAAAGAGCCTGTTATGTTATTGCTGCTCACAACAAGCTGTTGTAAATGTGATGGACTAGACCAGTTGGTTGGCAAAACTCCCGAGAGTTGATTATGAGCCACATTGAGATAATTCCACCTTGTATTTGCAGCCCATTCTGACGGAAGTGGGCCACTCAGATTGTTGAAGCTCAAGTTGAGAAGAGTGAGATTAACAGCCAAACCAAGATCTGTGGGAAGTGCACCTGACAGCATGTTGTGGCTGATGTCCACTTGTTGCAGTAGAGGTAAACTGCCGAGTCCTACAGGCAGAGGACCTGAGAACTGGTTATTGAACAAAGCAAGACCTCGGAGGGTGGGAATGGTTGCAAGGATAGATGGAATGGGTCCAGTGATTGCATTGTTGTGGAGGTTAAGCTTTCGAAGACCCACCAGCTGACCCACTGCTGGTGACAGAGTTCCACCCAGTCCCTTGGCTGGCAAAGCTATAGAGATGATATTCCCTCTTGCACACTTGATGCCTGACCATGTACCAGTACACACTCCTGTGCCACTCTCATTCCAGCTTGCTAATGCTTTTCTTGGGTCAATCAAACTTTGCTTGATTCTAAGCAATGCCAAAACCTCTTGCGGTGAAGCAGGGATTTCATCTGTGGTTCCATCACCACCACCCACAAGAAACTCGGTGCCTTGTAGCTGCTGCTGCTGCTGTTGCATTGTTGCTACTACAATTTGCATCTGGAAGCAGCACAACAGCAGCAGCAGCAGAAAAAGAGGTAAACATCCTGTGCACTTTTCCTGAACCATTGCTGCATGCCACAGTGGAATGAGAGTAGTGCCCCACAGATGGCAGGCAGGTGGGTGTTGACTCTCTTATAGCACCCGGAACAACATCACCCGAGTGACAACAACATGATCGGAGTCACATACTGCCAAATCTGCCAAGCTCAGAGCAAGCGAGCTCCTCGGCCCACAAGCGACAGACAGACCACAAAAAGATTTTAGTTTTCACGTTCCTTGTTCCTGCTATTCTCTTTTGGCTCTTCTACTAAGGACACCTATGTCTTTCTTTCTTCTCACTTCTTCTTAGCTCAAACTTTCTCAAGCTCCACAGTATACCCAACCCAGAGAGAAATGTCAAGCACACTCAATGTGGGTGGCTTCGTGCGAGCTCCTTCCGTCCCCGCCGTTGTCCTCGCCTTTCTTTCTTCACCTCCAGCAGAAGCTGCTGCTCCTCCTCTTTTTCTGTCTGCAGAACTACTCACTGTTATGTGCACCTTCCAATCGTAACATGCTCCAAACAAACAGCCACGACCCTCCCTCGCTCTCTCTCTTGCAAAAAAAAAAAAAAAAAAAAAACACCCACGAAAACAACGCAAGCAAAATGCCGCAGCTCAAAACGAGAAAAGCCAAAAGAAAGAAAAACTTCGAAATGTGCAGCAGCTGAAAAACAAACCTTCCCACCTCTTTATCAAAGCCAGTTTCCAATTCGCCCCTCGCTCTCTCTCTCTCTCTCTCTCTCTCCCTCTCTCTCTCACACACACACACACACACAAGTCACACACCCAGCAAACAGAACAACATCCACTGCTAAGAGTCTCTTTCCGTTAGGCTGCTATGATCACAGTTAGACACAGTGTGCTGCAACGGTGCAACTCGCGCGGACAGACAAAAGTCACACACGTGACCCAACAAACAGAACAAGAACAAGATTCCCCCGCTAATGGTCTCTTCCATTAGGCTGTTGTGATCACAGTTACACACAGTGTGTGTGGTGCAACGGTGCAACTACCCCAAGAGAAAACAAAACCCGCAACCCAAGGAAAACAAAAGAAAAGAAATACCAGCAAGTATCCTTTGCAAGCCCCCAAAAGAGAGAGAGAGATAAAGTAGATTGCACGTGAGCTACTTACCGCAACTAACAACTCCCCTCCCCCCACCCCCCTCACACAACACACACACACGTAAGTACGTACCGACAGTGGCACTGTCCCCAACACAAACACACACACAGACACAAGCCTTTTTTTCTTTTTCCTTTCCCGCTGTCTTTTGCGACAACAACAACGGTCTAGACTCTACAACAACGAACAAGGAAAAAAACAAAACAAGAAGAAGACGAAGAGGAAGAAAAAGAAGAAGAAGATCGACAACTCTAACGACCACGCGCCCTTCGAAATCATGAAAACAATCAAACAAATGCGATGGAAGAAGAAGAAGGACTCGCTCGCTCACTACGAGCAACAAGAGAGCCGTTGTAGAGGAGAGAGAGAGAGAGACGGAGAGAGGAGTGGGGCGCCAGGCGCCCGGGGGCGGGGGGGACTAAAGCTTGGTTTTCTGAGCGTGGATTGGTCGAAAAAATTATCCTCAAATAAAATGGCGCCACGTGGTGAGCCCGAGGCATTTAATGACCCCACTCCAACGGTTGCTTACAACGACCGAGTGCGGACAATTTTGATTCAGAGGGGGTGTGGAGAATTAATTACTAAAAATTCCGTTCGCACTTTTATTACTAGAGCCGTTGATCGCCGAGCTGACTACTGTGGTGGATCCAGTGTACGGTAAAAAAAAGAAAAAGTAACAAACCCCTGCAGGACGGGAAAGGTAGGCCGAGGGGGAATTAATTTGTTTTACCTTCCTAAGTAAAAAAAAAAACCATCTCAACGCCTACATCTTTAGTGTAGCTACACCAGTGTTGGTCGGTTCTCCCTTTGGCCTGCTCCACCTTTTTGTGAGAACCGCCGGTTCCGGTTCTACGGGGGGTGACCATTTTTTTAATTAACAAAACAATTCATTCAAATCAATTGAGGTGCAAGGATGTCAATTTTACCGCAGATTTCAAATCTTATTTTTAAAAAAAGGAATTGACTTTGGAGTGTCATTAATGATTTACTTATTAGAGTTTTTTTTTTCCTTATTACTTTTTGTTACAGGCTTTCAATCAATTTCCAGTCTTTTATTTATTCAGAGGAAATTATGATGATTCTCTTGTTAATATGTTATTGTGTTATTATAATTAAAGGAAACTGCAGTATTATAGGAATGATACTGGACTTTTTTGAACTTGGGGTAAGGTTCTAGTGAAATAATAGTAATTATTATTATTATTATTATTATTATTAATGAATGGTTTTGAGTCCAAACTCCATGGTCTTTTTTTTGGGGGGAAATAAATAAATAAATAAGTAAAAACACTTGACAAGGGAATAAAACATGAAAAAAGAAAGGATCGAAGTCCTAACAGAAGTCAACACTTGAAAGTGCAAACAGCACAATGGGGAGCCCTAAGAGGAGAAATCAAGTAACCTAGGACTCATTTGGGAATAGTTGAACCATAGAATGTTTGATGATTTGTTGTTAAAATTAATAGTGAAAATATGTCACAATAGCTACTCATGCCACAAAATTGGTAGAAGCATAAATTAAGGGTGAAGTTTTGAACTCCTTTTTTAACAAACTTTTTTTGAATAAATTTTTACATTAAGAGTAATTTTAACAATGTATTATATTTGAAGCAATATCACTATTTATCACATTCAAATCTAATGTTAAATACTTGCCCCTTCCTCACCAATAGAGACTAAATGTTAGACAATTTATCTTGAGAGAGGATTTAAATGTCAGACATGTTAATCAACTAGAATTTTTATTTTATTTTTTCAAATTTCTTTTGACACTCAATGCATGGTATCTTGCATGCATTTACAAGAGTTCAATCCATTTTCACATCACTACCTATGACGCTAACTTCATCCACAATGTGATGTACTAGCCATTTTATTTCTACCACTATAGATGCTAGTATAGAAAATACACACGCACATATAGAGTCTTGAGAATAAGCTTTGAAGTCCTACACCATAATATATTGGCACATTTGACTTTTTTTTTGGAATAAATAATTAATGTTGAAAGTTTCATTTCAACAAATAAAATATTCTTGAAGATTCAATATCTTCATTCCCAATTTTTTGTTATTTGGACAATAATAATGTCAACATTTCTTTTTTTTAAAAATTAGTGTTGAAGTTGCCAAGGTAGTAAGATATTATGATTCTTGTTGGAATAGGAAAGAGATTGTTAGAATTGGAAGCAAAACAACTCATTTTAGGTACAATCGTGACCATTATGCAATTTAAACTTATTTATTTTGGGTTTTTTTTGCCACCTTGCTTTGAAATTTCTTGCAAATTAAAATTTTAAATGATAATTAATTTGAGATGTTTCTTTTGAATTAAAAAAAAAAGTTTACTATAGGTGTTAAGGGTTGTTAAACATAAAGGTGGGTTTTTCTTTTTTTAAGTTTAAAGTTGTTTGATTAAGGGTAACAAACAGTGATATCCATTTTACAATTAGTGCAAATGATATAATTTATTGTGTACAACTTGAAATATGTCAAATGGGTGTAGAACTTGTGTTTATGATTTGTTGGCTTGTATCAACTAAACCCATTTGGCAATTACTATGGGAATAAATCTAAATCTTACCCTATCACCTAAATATACAACTTCACAAACAATTTTAAAGTTGGATATTATAGTACATTGGATATTAACATCAAAGGAATTTTAATTGGGTTAGATTTCTACTCAATTCAAACTTTGATGTTTTGCTTGGTACTATTTTATTCAATTGATTTTTTAAAAAATTATTCTAAATTTTTTTGAAGTAAAATTTACAAAAGTTGAAATGTATTACTTATTTGAACTTGAAGGATAAAAAATTTCAAGGTTTCAAATCAATGAACCAAGGTAATTCATATGACCAACGTGATCAAAGATGTAAATGGCAATGTATTTAATGGAAAATGACAATGTATCCCATTTTATGGAAAATGGCATTGACAATCTCATTGTTTTGTCTTATGCATGAAAGCAATCGAATGATTTGTGATGATCATTTGATAGTGCAAGTGTCCACAAAAGTGCAAATGAAAAGTAGAATGGAGGTAGCACCAAGATAATGATTAAAGCATACAATTTCCTTTACTTTTGTTTAAACATGTGCTATCATCATTCAAGTTTTTGAAATGATATAAGACAACACAAAGGAAAACAACGCCAAATTTGAGGTTTACAAATATTAAAATAGTATTTTAACCAAAAAAAATCTAACTAGTTTTCTCATAACTAGAGAGCTTAATTTACAACAAGGGAGTTAAATGAGTCTAAATTATTTGATAACTTTCATTTCATTTTTGGGTTGCACAATAGTATTATGTCCTTCTTGGTAGTTAGAGATGGACATCTTTTAACCCATGGCATTGTGGCAAAAGTCCAATATCATTATTGTGCATTCTTTGCCAAGAATGCCACAACTTTTTCACATGTAAGTTGGGCTCTTTCACTCAATAGGCAAAAGTCCAAATGTAATTATTGTCCATTCTTTGCCAAGAACTTGGAAACCATAATTTTTTCACCTATGAGTTTGATTCTTTCATCCAATAGGTTACCAAGGACCATAACATGCCCCATGAATGAATTGACATCTTTAATCAATTGCAAGGTGATCATGGATGTTGTTAAGTTATCCAAAAATCATTGTTCCAAATTCTAGTAACAATATTGATTTGAAGCATGAAAGTTACCCAAATGTGAACTCTTGTATTATGTTAACACTTTGATTTTGACATTAGACAATCTAGTTGGTGGTGAGTCTAAAAGTTCAACTCTTCACATGAACAAGGTGGAATCCAATATGTTAACAATGAATTATAAAAAGTTCAAGCAATCCATTTTTCATTCAATAAATGTTTGATTACACTTATACCCATTTGATGAGTCAACTTTTTGGTCAAAAATACCAACCCTATGGATAGATGCAAGTTTCTTTTTGTTGTAGAAGCACAAACAAAATGCCAACAATAACATAAATGTTTTGTCATTAAGTCCCGTATGCAACATGGTTTTGATCTTTGTTTTGATAATACTACCCCATTTTACTGTATAACTTTTCTTGAGGCTTTTCCAACATGGCCCAAATTGGACAAGGTTTAAAGGACCAAATCTTGTTTCAAATATTTTAGATATTTGGAATGTTTGGGAGTTCAATTTGGGCTTATGGGAATGTTTCGCTTTGACTCCCACGCACTTGCTTTTCATGTGGAAATGTGTTTAGTTTACACTCTTTTGCACACTCCAAGTTTTGGTCCCTTGTTCATTCTCAAGCATTTGGAAACATTCAATTTCCTTTCATTTTGAGAAATACACTTTGTTGTCCACCTCAAGAATCAATCATGCACCCAAGTTAAAGTCATGACTTAACATTTCTTGAGAAAAGAGGAACAAGAACACAAAGTTCACCAATTAATCATTATTAACATCAATATTTTCATCTTTTTCATCTTCTTGGAGCAATTTTTTCTTATCAATTTTGTGACATAGCAAAAAGTGACTCCTATCCATAGGAAGATATAACCACATTTGGCAACAACAAATAAACAAAAATATGAAAAACTTAAACATCATTCCATATTTTTGGTTAAATATTTGAACAATGTATGAAATGTTTAAAAAATTCTTAAATTTTTCTCAAATGTTGGTGATCTTAAATCTCAAATTTTGTTTTATTTTAGCATCTTTAAATTTTAATTGCTTGTTGGAATGTGACATAGAAACTCAACTATTATTTATTTAAGATTTTTTTTTCAAAACTCAAATATTACAAATACCCCAAAAATTTTCATTTTTCATTTTTGAAAAAAACCAATTGACAAAAAATTACCAAAAAGGACACAAATTATACAATCATGAATTCTAATTATCAAATATTTATTTAAAAATTATTTTGAAATATTTTGAAATTCATTAATGAAAATCAATACACCCCAAAAGTTTTGCTTCAAGGTATTGAGGTAAATTATATGATAGAATGCAATGCCATTTTTAGCTTTTCACATGAAACAAGAAGGTGGCACAAGAGGTTCAACACAAAATTAAGATGATTCTCATCCAAGTGGTTAATTCCCATGACTTCCAATACACATTTTTTATACATTGGGACATAGTGTCTTAAAATTTCAAATCACCATAACTTCCTTCAAACAAAATTAAATGGGACATGCAACCTCATTTTCTTATATTTTTGAAAATGTCTTTTCAAATGCATATGAAGCCCCCATTTTAGCCTTTCCATATTGCAATTTTAAAATGTGAAATGTGCAAGACACTTGAAAACATTTGGGGATGTATTTTAATCTCCATTCTTCAAACAATTGTACATGTTGGAAAACAAATCACTACAAACCCATTTTATTATATATTTTTTCAAGAAAATTTCCGATTATCTAAAAATCATCCAATTCTTATAAAGTTTGATCCCCCAAACCTCACCTCAAAGATCCCTTAGGCTTGTCGCACCCTTAGGCTTGTCAAGTGGTATCACTAGTAAAAAACCTCCCCAATTTCTTGTTTCGTATTGCAATGCAAACACAAAGCTTGAGTTAATGCCTCCCTTTGGTTGTGATTAGTGTTGTACAATTTTCACATTTTTATGAGAACTATCAGTTTTCATTCTTGATGCAAACTACTTTGGTTCTTGGAAAAGAATCCAAAATTTAGAGAACTAATTAAACCATCATTTTTTTGGGTTTTTTATGAAAGAAATTTTCATGGTTTCATTTTCACAATTTAATAACAATTGGTTATCAAAGATGATTCTCACAACCAAGTTATCAAAAAAATATTGTCTAAAAATTTTATGTTTTTATTTTATAATTTATAAAATTTATAAAATTAAAGGTAATTTGGAGACATGTTAGATTTGGAGATTATAATTATAATAACATGGCATGGCATGTCCTTCGATTGCTTTCCAACTTTATTTACAAGTTGGAGTAAACTTGAAAAACCCCAACAATATTAAAAAACAACATACTACAAAAAAGACACCAAATTAAAAAAGGGTCATAGCCAAGAGAAAAGAAATATGCCAAAGTAAACATGAAAATCCCCATTAGGGTTTTTTAAATAACAAAATACAAAGTGGCATGAAGGTAAAAGGGGGTGAAAGCCTAAGAACACCAAAGAAACTTAATTAGACAAGCAAAGGCAACCTTAAAAGGCCTAGGAAAAAAACTAGTAACTAAACTTGAAACTAACTAATTCACTAATAAAATATCCAACTAGCTAATTATTTATAGTAATAATCATCCATAGGGTTATAGTAAACATGAAAATCCTAGTTAGGGTTTTAAAAACAACATAATACAAAGTGTCACAACTTAGACTTTGCCTACCACATTTGTAGACATTAAACCTTACATACTATCTAATATAGACCCATAGACCCATTAAACCTCTATACAAGTGAAAACTAAACATGGGTATCATTTGAATATCAAATTTTATCCTAGGGTCTTGATTTTTAAGGTGCCAATTCTCACTTTAATAAGAATCAATAGGGTGGAATTGAAACCCAATATGACCAATGGTGATACATGCTAATTTTCATGGTGAAAAATGGCGAAAAAACCTTTGTTAGTTTTCACCTCATTAATGATATTCACCTAAGATAGGATTTGATTTTAAGAAGATTGATTTTCTTGGTCTTCCCAATCATATCAAGGATCCTCTTAAATGAATTTGGATTAAGTTTTGAAATCTATTGAATCTTAAATTCTCAATTGATTTTAATTCACTTTGTTCATGTTGCTTATGTTTACATTCTTTACTAAATGTGGGCTAACTTCTTGAATCAAAACTCTTATTAAAGCTTTGATATCAAGTGATGCCCCCTAGGTTTATTAATATTATTTTTGGAAATAACTTCCCAATTCCCAATTTTCTAACAAAACACAAGCCCAAGGTGCATTCATTAGCTCCAAAAAAAAAAAGTTGTGGGAGCTCCAAGGTGGAACTAGGACAAGCTTTTAAGTTTAGCTCTTGTTTGTATTGTACAAATTAATCAAGAAAATATATAATTTTTTGGGGGCAAAAATCAAAATGGTACACATATGAACCATGAGCTAGCTTGGATTCACAAGATTTAGCACAACATGGACTTGAAAGGAGGCATCACCTTCTTCCATATAGTATAATTTGTAACTCCCCATGAGGGTTTCATTTGAATGACAAACTTTTGAAAAAACTCAAAATGAGAATTTCCAAAAATGTGAAATTATGAGTCTCACAATTTTGAGAGCATAACTTTTTTCATTTCATATCAAAATGGAAAGTTTTAAAAGGAAGTCTTGGGACTTTCCGATGATGTATCAAGTTGTTCAATTGGAGTTTATTTGGGGCCTTCAAAACATTGTTTAAAGGTTGGGAGTGCTTTTTGGAAGTTTGACTTTCAACCCTTCAAATGGCCATAACTATATAACTATATATATATGGAATACAAGTTCATTTTATTGTATTATTCTTCAAGACCTTCAAATCATTACAAAGGGCTTAAGTTGAGGTGTCCCAAACTCAATATTTGGGACACTTAAAGGCTCCCAACTCCCATTATTAAAACCCATTTAAGAACGTTTGGGGTTGGCCTCTTGCACTTTCTCACCCTTGTGGGGAATGTATTTGAGCCAAGGGATGCCTTGACCTTACTCTTCACTCAATTATCTCGTGTGTCCAAGTCTTGATTACATGCCCAATGTTAAGGTCTATATAGATATGAGACTTCCAAGGAATTTCAATTCTCAAAGTGGCACATGTTTTGTTTTGCCTCAACCTTAGTTGTGTGCCCAAGATTAGGGATGTGACATTTGATGCATTTGACATTTTCTTTCTAATTGATGTTAAATGATTGTATGCATGATGTGTTAATATATTGATTTTAAATATTAGACATTCAAATACAACTTCAATATCTTTAAAACCCAAGAAAAATAAAGGAGAAAAAAACTTGCAACCGTATAATCATCACAAAATTATTGATTAAGGTTTGGGTACAACTAAATGAGAACATACTTTTACCCTTACCTTCTCAAGAAAAAAAATTATTGACATTTATAAATTACATTTAATTTATGGATACAAAGGAATAAAAAATTGGATACATCGAAAGATGTACAATTCTTGGATGATAATGACATGTTTTGAAGTGGGGGAAAAAAAGATGTTATGCAACTACCATTGCAAACATGCACATGCGACATTAAGAACATATTTAGGGGAGAATTTAGCAAAAAAAAAGAAAGCCCTTTGATAATATATTCAAAGCATTTTTATAATGGCAAATGGCAAGATAATTTAAAGAGGTTCCACACATAGAAACAAACCATTTGATAGTACATTCATGGGCTTCTTATGATGGCAAAGGGTAGCATAATTTAAAGAGATTGCACAAGTAAAAAAAAGAAATCTTGCTTGAAGTAATTAATACATAAAATGAAAACGAAGCAATTAAAAAACCTTGATGAATAGTTAGCCACCATAATTTTTAAAAATTCATCATAACCAAAAGCACCACAAATTTTCATATTACATTATGGTTTTTAACATATAGTCGATTTATAAATTGTGCTCCAATTACCCATGTTTGAATCAAGGTAAACCTCAAATTTACAATAGTTGGGCAAGGTAGAATAAGGCAAGTTTAAAATATTTATTAGGTAAGTATAGTAAACATAGGCTAAGCTTGAAATATCAACATCCAAATAAAGTAATTTGAATAAAAACTACCAAGTAGGTTGATATATATATACATGCACACCATATTATTGCCCATCAAAGTATCTATCACATGCATGAAAACGGCCAAGACAAAAGGATTTTTGAATAACACGAACAAACCATGACAAAAATAAGTTTAAACATGAAATACAAAAATCAAGATAAGAACATGATGTGTGCAAGATGTAACTTCAAATTATTTATTATTATAAAACATGAAAATAAAAAAACAAGCCTATGGTGCAAAGATTGTATTCAAAACTGGTGTTGAACACACTAAAAATAACATGAGAAGAATTACTTATATTTATACGATGTTAAGGGTTTTATTATTATTATTATTGAAAATTTTCAAAAGATGACACATTAATTCAAGTGTATGTGGAGGGCACATTGTCAAGTGAAATTTCTCCTCCACACAAGGAGTCAACTCCTTGGAGTGTTCTACAATTCAACCAGATGTGCTTGTGTCCATTGAGACAACATACATATGACATCTTTCTTTCCATTTGGCTACTGTAATCACAAATTCTGTGATCACATGAGTTTTCATTATGTGTGCAAATGTGATCACAACACAACAGCCTGATGGAAACAGACCCTTTGCTATTAAATACCATATTTGTGGGATTTTCACATCAATTTTCATAATCCCTTAAATGTTTGTTTGTTTGTTTGTTTGTTGTGCCAAGGCAAAATGGACCTAGCTGAGATCTTTTGAACTCATCAGCCCAATCAAATCTATCTATGAAGGAAGGTAGTTTGTTTTGTTTTATAGTTATGAGATCCACTGAACCGGGATTCTTCACATTGTGTTCGAGGTGTCTATGGAAAGCTCTCAACTAGGAGGGGTGCATGGGCTTGGTTCCATGACATTTGGACTTGCAGTGCAAAAGTTGTTGAATACTGAGTGATTTCTTCACTGAAAATTAAATTAAATCGTAGCTGAGAATTTCGGAGGAATTGGAATGTACCTTCGGTGCTATTGGAAAGATCTTGATGAGCAAGATTTAATGGAATTTATTGGGTAAGATTTGGATTAGGAATTTAAATCTCTTTTTAAGTGATTTCTGCTGCTGAAAATTCAAATAAATTCCAAAAAACCAGGTCTTGGAAGGAAAAATCAGTTGAGGACGTGATAACACTTGGGCCTACAGCACAGGCTACACTAGTGATAACCAGCGGCTCCTCTGCTCAGCTGCAACAGGCATGATATAATCTGCCCACGTGTGAACAAGATGAAAAATATTTCAGTTGCCCCAAATTATGAGACCCGTAATAAACCCTACCATGAAACTCTGGGTTAAGGATGAAGTCATAGGAAATATGTGGTACTTACAGCCTGAGACCATGGGGTATCTTGGAATTCCATGTAAAGCCCATGGCCGAGGGTTTTTTTTAGTGTGCTTAAAGAGCCATAGGATTTTTATTTTTATATATTTTTTCTCGTGATGCCTGGAGAGTATTTGTCAGGTATCATGGGAAAAAGATATATAAAAAGAGACAGATGAGCACAAAATGGACGATGGTCTTCCAACAAAGGCTCATTGACAACTGTAACCTAAGTACAAAGTGGAGAAAAGAACCCACTGAACAAATTCAACTTCAGAACAGGGCATTCTCCTTGGGGGTTTGTCCTGCCCAGGTATCTGTTTTGGAATAGAAATGTTTTGGTGAATCGTCCCACACCATAGGTTCAACCTGCAAGTGAAGGGCTCCAACAGCCACCAGAGCACCATCCATTGGATGATCTTTCAAGTCGATGAACCCAAACAGAGTCGACATTCGGTTTCACCTTGTAACCTATCTAGTGAGGTAGGTCCTGTAGATATACTAGGTAGGATAATGAATGGATATTACTTACGCAAATGGATGTGAATGGTTACCACATAGGTAATGGCCAGTGGGTATTAGTAGTTAGTAGGTAGTAAAAACAAAAACTGAGTTAACCACTGGGAAGAGTGTTTTTTCATTGGTAAACTCTGGTTAAATTTCGATGTGAAAAATATGATTTTGGGTTTTTCATGGAAAAAGTGGCCTAAATTCGCCAGATTTCGGTTTTTTTTGGGGTTCAAGTCAACAGGTTAATTTTGACAAGAATATAGAAGGATCATGTTTTGATGTATGGTATTTAGCCAGATTTGGCAAAATTATTTTCTTCATGGTTTGTCACATTGGCTACATCCCAAACTCCTTTAAATTAAAAAAATCATGTTAGGGAATTGGACTCAAATGAAGAAGTTTTTCCTATCGATCCACCACCATCCATCCCAAGTGGTGCACGGGTGGGCATTGGTTCCCCATTGCCAGCCCCTTGGGGCAAATGGCAGTCAGTGAGGTGGGGTATGAGGCAACCAGGACATGCTCCACACTGAAAAGAACTTGTAGAATTTCCTGGTGTACCTAGTACCAGTTCAACACTAATTATATTATTTTCAGACATATCACATTTTTCTTCATATGTGTGTGTGTGTGTATTTATATATATATTATATTTTTTCAGATTTTTTTTCTCAAGGAAAATAAAGAATTTGATGAAAGACTTGGGAATGTAACATTTATCGACCCACGTAACCAATGCACTTGCTTTCATCAATTACCAAACATAAATGATTATACAAGAGTGCCAAGCTTGCAAGTTTTTGGACATAGAAAAGGTTGTATTGTTTAACTAACCAGCAATCAAGATTGTGCAAAAAGGTGTTAGGGAGATATGAAAATGTCAAAATATAACAAAATTCCAGTGACGATGTTTCATCAGAACTGGTTTATGTTGGATGGGATTTTGGTGATCATCCCTGTGACAATTTCCAAGTTTTTTTTGAATTATAATTTGTCGTAGATCAATTTCTATTTTAGAATTTTTTTGTTTGGTATGTATATATTTTGTTGTATATCTTGCACCCTTTCAACTTTTTTGTTTATTTGTATCTTGTTGTTTGTCTTACACCTTTTCTATGGTTTTTTTTTATATGTTTATATTTCATTATGAATTTCTTTGATGAATCAAACTTTTGTTGGCATTTTGCCTAGCAAATAAAAAATGTAAAAAAATATTAATGGAACAAAATGACATCTTGTGAAATTTACAACATTTTATCTTTTGAAAAGACAAAATTAATTACAACAAAACTATTATGTCCACATAAAATAATTTAATCATCGTCCTTGGTAGTGCAAAACAATACAAAACCCAAATATGCAAGATAATTGGGAGCTATTGTCCAATGGTGTATTACCACATTAACAAAATGCTCTTTACAATTAGTTATTGTCCTTAATAAGATTTCTATATAGTGAATTTATCAAGGCATGTTTTAAAATGCAAGTTGTCTTCATTAGTGCGTTGCATTTCACATTAGTAATTTTTTCTTCATATAATTGGATAAAAAGGGGTATGATTTTACAAGGTGCATTCAATTTGGTTTCAAAATTTTATTCTTTTGAAAGTGTTGAAAACCTCAAAGATAAGAACTTCAACTGATTTTTAACTTCAAATTAACTCTTTCCAAAGATATTGATAAAAGTTTCATTAATATACACTATGAAAAATTGAAGTGATTAATAATTAGCTTTGCAATTGGGTTCTTGAGTTGCAATGATCATTTGTAACCCATTGTAACTCATTGTAATTCAACATATTTTTACAATCGTGAATGTTATTGAACAAGTTGCATGAATTGCAAAGGTACAACTCATTTTATATGAAACCATATACATATGCACTCCTACAACTCAATTACAACTATGTAAAAACAACCATCGCATAAACCTAATACAACTACCATGGTAATTGTTAAAGGGTTGAAATTGTTAGACGAATTAATACCATAAACATCTTAGTAAGTAATAGTTATTAGTGGTAAATTTATTGTCCCTTACCAAAAGGGTGAAATTAATGAGATTAAGTAGTTCATGTTAGTGAATGGTCGGGGGTAATCTACCCAATAATCTAGGAGATTTCTAAGAAGATTATAATAATGGCTCTATTTTCATGGGGTTAATGTGAGCCTTGTGTGACTTTGTGCAGGAGGATTAAAAGAGGATTTGGAATACTTATATGGGATTCAAGACTTTGGTAGTTGGTTGTGAGAATATAAAATTTTCTTGGAAAAGTGTGTGTGTAACACTAAGGAGGAGAGAATAATGGGACATGTATTTGTACTTGTGTGTGATTTTAATGGAAAATGGTTGAAAAAAATTTATGTGTTTTTATGTGCATTAGGATATGTGGAAGGTAGTATAGTTTTTTAATTATATAATGTGTTGTTGCCCCTTTTTCATAGTAGTTTTGCATTTCTTTTTAAAAAAACATCAAGATTGCAAACTAAGTGGTAGCCTCTAAAATAATGAGCAATTGGTTGCCATAAGAGGGTAATAGTCAATATATGGCAACAGGAAGAGGGGGATCACTTGAAGGTTGAAGTTTGTAAACTAGGTGGGACTATTGTAGACAATAAACAACAACCATGAATGGGTTTAGCTTACTATAGACAATAGGCAACATTGGGAAGGCATTTTAGAGGTGTTACAAATGGTAGGCATGGTTACAAAAGGGTCTACAAGTGTTGTTAAGGTGGGATAGTAGATGTGGGAGGCCTATAGACCCATTAAAGAAACATCCAAATGCATTTAAGGTATTGCAGAGTCTTGGAGAATAGTCACTCCCTATTTATTCCCATTTCCCATGTTGCTTTTCTATATTTTCTTCTTTTAGCACCACTAAAGTAGCCTATAGACAAGACGGTAGGTTTGTTTTTAGACCCTACCTTCTTCTTTTGCTATTTGTGTGATTTTTTACTAAAGACTTGAGTAGTTGTAATAAAGTAAATAAGTGAAGGTAGTTTCTTGTTTGAATATTAAGGTGTTGACCTTGCTCTTTTGGTCTTACTCATAAATGATGGTAATGATTAAGAGCCATAATTTCATCCTTTGTAGTAACGTCATGTTGATGTCATTTTTTGTTGATCCATCAAAATCTAATAAGTGTCATTATGGAAATTTTGGATGAAAATTATTATTTTTGGAAATATTGATCTCCACCATTCATTATGATTGTTCATTTATAACGGTTTTAGATTGTAACACATGGCACAATTGAAAATTGCCACATGGCACATTAATTGCATTTTGAAAATAAAAATAAAAATCTACTTAGGTAACTAGGTAGTTAAGTATGACATACCTAGATACCTACCTACATTACATACATACTTATTTATTTAGGTAGGTAGGTTAAAAAATACGATTAACTACTTACTTAAATAAACAAGTAAGTAGAAATGTAAAAAGGTAGGTAAATTAAATAGTAGCCATGTAATTATTTTTAATAAATTATTGTCTTTAGGGTTAAGTTTTTTTTAATTCATCCCAAATTGACACATGTATTTTAATGTGATCATGCAATAAATACACGTTCTTTATATAGTTTTGTGAAATAGGATTCAAAAACAAAATTTATGGGTTAAATCTTTTAGTTACACATCAATTACACATTCATTGCAAATTGAATTCCAATTAAAAAAAGGTGTTTTGACATTTTTTGAATTAATTTTAATTAAAAAAATTATACAACTAAATAAGTAATTATTTGATAAATTTACATGTGAATTAATCATTTGTCATTATTGTTTGAATTAGTTTTTTGATAAGTATATTTTAAATCATTAATGAATTAATTATCAAATGATTAATTATCTGAATTTAGATAAAATTCATGTATTAATCATATGGATTCCCAAAATGAATTATTTGGATTATTTGACCATTACTTATTTGAATTAATTATCTAAACTAGTTATTTGAACTAATTTTTCTAATTCAGATAATTGACTAGTTAGTAAATTTAGATACTTAGTTTTAGATAATTAGTCATTTACTATCTTAATTTTAATTTTTAATTAATTCTCAAAATTATCTAACAATTAATTAATTGAATTAGACTGATTAATTCAGATTAATTCATAATTATTCAGTTTATTCAATTAGTTTAGAATATTAAGTAAATTTTGTCTTAATTAATATTTATTAGTTTAAATTTTATTGAAAATAATAATAATAAATATGAATTTCAATATAATACATAGTTATCGAAAAATTAATTATTTGAATTAAGAATTAATCATTTGAATTTAATATTTTTATAATAAAGTTAATTATTTCATTATTTATAAATTTATTATTTGAATCAATTAAAAAAATAATTGTTTGGATTATATTGATTAGTTTAAATTAACTATTAAATATTAATTGATATGTAATACTTAATAAGTTATTGAGAAAAAAACATTATTAAAATTTAAGGATTAAATATGATTTATTAAATTATTAAATTATTACATTTGAAAAACAATTTAAAAAAATAATGGAAAAGTTGTATTTTAATAGTGGCAACTTAATTACACAAATAATTGTATCAATGGCAATCGTAGTGGATAACTAATTGCAAGTGTCATATGTAATGGGTGTTCAAAATGCATACATGCGACATGATCACATATTTTGAAAATGTACATTGGTTGCAACAAAATTATTGATTGGGTGATACATTTATATTAGTTGTAATGTAGTTGCCACATATAACTAAAGTGGAACTTGTTAAAAAGTCAAACATGATTGACTACATTTGTATGTATGATTAGGACATTACATTGTATAAATATCCTATTTGCAACTATATGGCAACTATAACATAATTCCTTGATTTTTGAGGTGTCATTTTATTTATTAATTGTTTATGTTTTCATGCTCTAGTTGCATATTAGATGTTTTGGAACTCTAATTGTTAAACAATGTGCTTTTAGTAGACATGATTTTTCATAATGATAATATTTTAAAATTTGGATGTTTGCAATAACCATTAAAATTCAAAGGTCTTCAATCACATTTAAGATTTATTAAGTTACTATTATTTGAATATCTCCATCTTAAGTTTAGGTGTATCCCCATTTGTTGGGATGTTGTGTTTTAAACAATCTTCGTGTAATAGTGTTACAAAATTTAACATTATCACAATATCTCCATTGCAAGCTATTTTTAAATATATATTTTGATTCCATAATAAATATTATCTTACTTTGATTCATACACTTTTAAACATGCAAATTCAAAATTGATGTACCATTTACTATTTAACACTTGGACCATTAAAAAATCCCAATGAATCCAAATCATTGAATTTGTTTGAAAAGATTGAATATTACCCCACCATAAATAATAGGGTAACCAAAAAGAAAAGGGCATTGAACTTCTCCACAAAGCTCCCAATACTTTGACACACTTCTAAATGACAAAGCATAATTGCATTGATACAAAAGACAATTGAAATGATGTTTAGAGATTAACACAAACCAAGACAACATTAATTTACTAAAAATGAAGCATAACAAAATCTACTTTCATTTAAGTCCCATCAACACCCAACAATATTTGGATGTTTCATACATTTGCATGTGTTAAAGTTGAATTGAGCTTTTATCTAATTCTACTTTAGCACATTTCAAAATCTAAGTAGAAACGCAATAAATTATCTTGGGAAAGGCATTAGATCACACATTCAAATGTATCCACATCTTGGTTTTTAATGGATTCCAATTCCAAGACTTTAAAATGTCACTTAGACATCATGCACATAATTTAAATTGAAATGTAAATAATACAAATGATACTAAATATCACCAACTCTCCAAATCCCAATTTTGCAAAGAATATATTTCCCCATCAATATTTACCCTTGATGTTGGTTTCCAAAGACTCATCATTTCAATTCTTGTCCTAGAGTGTAATAAGATCCTTTGACAATCTTCTCATACCTAAACAATGCCATTGTCTTTCAAATGCACTTAGCTCATCAACCTTAATCCTAATGAAACCATGGAAAAAATCTTGTTTTGTGATCCTTTCTTGCCTTACTTGTGGATTTTATTTATGTGTAGTTAGAGACAATTCTTTGAGTTATGTGCATTGGAACACCTATTTTTATTGATCAAAGCTTGCATTGTCACTTTTTTTAAAATCCCATACTTGTTTACCAAAAACTTAACAATTCATCCATTGAAAATTTTGCCTTTCAAAACTACAAAAATCCATTTGTTCTCAAGCATTTGTGCTCCACTCCACACCAACTATGTCCTTGGATAAACACAATCCTCACAAAATCACTATCCTCCAACCATCAAGAACAAGCTATCAAGTTGCACATATCACATCTTACTTATTTGCACAACATTTCCTATCACCTTTGCCTACACAATCCAAGCATCACACAAAAAAGAAATAACTTTGAGATATTTTTCCTCTTGTGAACATAGACATAACTCCAAAAATTGTTGATTGCCTTCTAGAACCTTCATCATTTTTTGCCAAAAGGTGAAAGCACCTTCTAAATGTTAACTTACTTTAACCTTTCTTTATCATCAAACCCCTCTGATACTGCATCAATTTGTGGTCACAACACATTTGTATGGTAGCATGGGCTTTTACACCATACTTAATTTAATTTGAAGGTGTTTATTAAGCATTGTGATGGAAATGCTTTAAGTGCAATTCCATGCATGTGACACTACAACAATATTTTTCAATATTAGTTTTTTTTTTTTTTGAACCTCACCCATAAAACTATAGTTGGGACTACAAAAGGTGAAAACCTACTTAATAACAACCCACTTAGACCAATTAAACCATTTAGCCAATCAATAGGTGTTAGGCTTTGCTATGTTTTTTGCCAACCCCAACATTAACATTTTTTTGGTGCAAAATTTCACCAAAATGTGAAAAAAAAATTCAAGCTACAACCCGTACAAAGGCTTTTTTGGGGAAGTTTTTGAAAATTTGTCAAAAAAACCAAGATTTTTGGATTGGGTTCACCAAATTTACAATGCTTACTCTTGCAGTTGCCAAACAAGGACAAGATTAAATTGTTTTATGGTTTTACATGTCTTAGGCAAATCTAACTAGATCCCCTTATGTGTGGTTACCAATGTGGCCTGAAAAAAAACCCTTGCTCAACATCATGTGCAAAAATGTTGGGCCAAAACCATTTTGTTGATCAAAATTAGTATATTTTGACTTCATCCAACATGTGTTGTAAAGTGCACAATGGCCTTTTTTTTGTTGATTATATAGAGCCAAAAAGCTATATTGAAAATTTAAAAGTGCAAAAAAAAGTTTTTTTGAGATTTTCAATCGCCAAAATTTAATCAAAATTTAAGAAAACACCTAGTTTCTATATGTGGTTTTAAGTATTGTAGCAAAAAATATAGGAAGGTCTTTTTTTAAATTCACTTCCATATTTAACTTGTAGCCAAATCTAGCTAAATTTTCTTGTGCTACATAACAAAATTGACCCAAAAAAAACATTGGTTGCACAAGTGGAGTTGCTCTAAAGTTGGCGACTTTTGATGAGGTACATAATCACATGCACATGTATTGGGAATGTAATATCCATTCTTGTCTCATTGTGCATGCATGCATTTGATGCAATGTGATTAAATATTTTCCTTATCAACCAATCAATCAAACTCAGGTCCCATCTATCTATGAAGGAAGGGAGCTGTTTTGTAGTTATGAGATTCACCAAACTGGGATGCTTCAGGTCGTGTTATTGGTGTCTTTGGAAAGCACTTGACAAGGAGGGTTGCATGGGCTTGGTTCCATGTCATCTGGACTTGTTGTGCAAAAGTTCTTGAATATTGAATTTTTCTTGACTAAAAATTAAATTAAATCATAGCTGAAAATTTCAGAGGAATTGGAATGTGCAGTTGGTGTTGTTGGAAAGATCTTGATGAACAGGATTTAATGGAATTTGTTTAGTAAGATTTGGATTCAGAATGTGAGAGATATTAATTTTTAAGTGATTTCTACTGCTGAAAATTCAAATAAATTCCAAAAAACCGGGATTTGGAAGGAAAAGTCAGTTGAGGACATGGTAGACTTGGGCCAACAGCACAAGCCACACTAGTATTATAAGCAAAAAACTTCATAATCTGTTTCAGGGAGGCATTCAAGCTGATGGGTGGCAAACCACATGGCCTCAGGATTTTTGTTGTTTAACCAATGTGGCTACATCACAAAATTGAAAAACAAAACCCTGTTCAGAAACTATGTAGTTATTAGAGTTATCTGTATAGTCACGTGATTAGAGGGTGAGAACGGCCAGTTTTGGCATAATAGGGCATCAATTGTGTAACTGGGAATGAAAATTTTACAAAACGAAACAACTGGGACCCAAACTAGTTTTTCCACCAATTTTGGTGGTAAATTGAGTTTCATCCTGTCTTTCCTTCTTCCTGAGCGCCTCCACTGCTGCTACATATATTTTCACTGCTCCTACCTATACAACTACTATAATTAGGTACTCTTGAATATTATCCATTAAATGCCGAGTTTCAGCATTTCTTACTGAGATTTAATGAAATTTCATTACTCTGTGGATATCACTGAAAGAGGGGGATAGGGAGTGAAAGCAGGCTCAAAGACAAAGTGAAGACAAGGCAACCTTATGGATAACTCTATTATAACTTATCATTTGGTCCCATGTTTTGAGGAATTTTCTTTGGGTGTCACTGTGAACTGTGAGTTTATTGTTTTGCGAGCTTCACAGAACATCACTTAACCCTATTTTAACTGTTGCTGGTTTGAAGTTTGAATTTGTCATAAGGGTTTAGGACTTGAACTTGTTACGATGAGCTTGTCGAAACGAGACCCCATCACAACAAAAGGACTAAAGCTTCGGATACACCTCTCATATGTAAATGGAATCAGGTACACACAAAAAACGTTATGGGACAGAGAGGTACCCACATAGAACATAAATGATGTGTTTTCAGTGTTAATTTCTAACACATCATACATGCAATTTGCACTTCACGTGGTTGGTTGGTACTCCACTCCCAACACATGCACGTCACATTTTATGTTAGTCTCTATCACACCACAGCATGCACGACTTAACCCTTCAGCAACAAGCATTTATATATCCATTTATACAGCTCACAGCTGCCTGCTGCGAGATCATGTGTCTGACCCATGGATCCAGACAATGCAAACATTCCATTAACTATCAGACTTGTTGTAGTCTTGTTGCCATCAATTATTTAATTAATTGCAAAGGAAGCAAAAATCAGTTTCTGCAGATTTTCCGGTCCAAAAAATTGCATGCATGAAGAGTTTTTCCAAGGGAAATCAAGCAGCAATGTTCTTCAGTGATTTTTAAAAATTCAACTGAAAAAGGGTTGATTTTTGGGAGGTTTTGAATCATCAGATACCAAAAAATATTGATTTTTTTAGCCAATTTTTATATTAAGTTTATGTAGGTTGTCCACAACATAGAAGGAATATTGAAACTTTGTTACTTTCATGCTTCATTTCTAGCCAAATTTTGGCTATTTTTATTATGGATGAACACCACTATGGTTACATCACAAAATTGAAAAATAAAACAAGCAATATCAACATATCTAGTAAATAATAAAATGTCTTTTCTACTTACTTACTACATAATAGGAACCACTTACATTTCCTACTTACCTACCATCAATTTATGAAGGCAGGTAGTTGTTTTGTTTTGCTTTGTAGTTATGAGATCCACTAAGCCAAAATGTTTTAGATTGTGTTCTTGGTGTCTTTGGAAAGCCCTCGACAAGGAGGGGTGCATGGGCTTGGTTCCATGACATTTGGACTTGCGGTGCAAAAGTTCTTGAATATTGAATTATTTTTTCATTGAAAATTAAATTAAATTTTAGCTGAAATTTTTTGAGAAATTGGAATGCACCTTTGGTGTTGTTGGAAAGATCTTGATGAGCAAGATATAATGGAATTTATTTGGTAAATTTTGGATTCAGAATGTGGCAGATATTGATTTTTAATGATTTTTGCTGCTGAGAATTCAAATAAATTCCAAAAATCCAGGCTTTTGAAAGGAAAAATCAGTTGAGGACATGATATCACTAAGGCCAACAGCACAGGTCACACACTAGTACTTGCTATAATCACACCTAATGCTAAGTTATGTTAAGTGAGGTAAGGTTTTTTTTTTTCTTTTCTTTTTTTTGCATTCACATTGAGAATGTTAAATAACATAAAATTCAAGGTGAAATTTTTTTATGACACACCATGTTAAGTGAAAGTTAACTTTTGTTAAGTGAATGTTAGCTTAACATCAAATTGGGATATAAAAAGTGTCTTCTTTATCTTTGTCATGATGGATTCACACCTTCAGGATGAATGTCAGTGAGTAATGGCTGAAACCAAGATTGACTATTGTAATTAATATTAAATATTAAAAAATTGAGTTCAACCTCCACAATTGAAATAGTGTTATGTAACATTGAGCTAAATAGTTCTTTTGGACACTTTTACATATCATAATATCATCATAGTAAATTTGACACATGAATGTCAAATAATTAGTTTAACACTAGTTTTTTGGTTCGGTGCTTGGGTTTTTAGTTTTGAAATTTTCAACAATAAAAAATAAATTTATTGTAAGAGAACTTTGTTTCAAACAATTTGAACTATTTTAGTGGTCAAGTGAACCTCTATTTGGTATCCTCCCCTAGAAATGACCATAAATCAAACTTTTACATCTTAAGCAACTTTTTTAAAAGTTTCAAACTATAAATTTATAAAATTTCAACAAAATAAAAAATAACTTAATTGATGTCAAAGCCACCAAGGTCCTATGGTAATGTTGAAATAAGATCTCACAACTTAAGGTTTAGGCTAGGATGGTATTTTAATTATCACAAATGCTAACAACCAAAAGGTTTAGGCTAGGTTTGTATTTTCACACTCACAAATGCTAACACCAAGTTAACACCATTTACTAGCAAGAATGTCACATCATTGGCAATGCTATCTAACACTATATATGTAAATGCACCCAAAAATAAAGAAAAAATAGCATTTACTTATCATTGACTTGGTAGTAGGTGTGAATGATGTTTTAAAATAAAAACATAATGTTAGATAGCAACCCATAAAATGGGCCTCTATGTCAATATTAAGTTAACCAAAAAAATAAATTATCACTCTCCAAAATCCAAATGAATAAAAATGAAAATTAACTAACTTTTGGTCAATGCTAACTAACATAAAGGCCCAACCACACTTGGTGTTTGCGCCAATGTTAATTCAATGCTTACAATGTTAAAATAATGTCGTAGTCCACATACAACATCCTATGTAACATTTAGTCCAAATTGGCATATGAAGTGGAATTAATGTTATCTCAATGTTCATGCCCAATGTTTGATAACATTGAAATCTTCAAAATATGAACATTTTAGAAAAAATATATATTGATTTTATATAAAATTTCAAAATATGGGCAATTAACTCAATGTTAGCGAATGCTTCCTTCTTTTTCCAAACTTTCATTCGTTCTCTATTTCTCCCCCCTCCCCCACCCCCCAAAAGCAAACTCCATCACACTCTCTACAACAAGCTCAACACATAGAAGATTTTTTCTCACTTTTCTATTGCAACTTTATCGTTACAACATATTGTTGTTATGTCATTATTCAATTGTCTATTACAACAAAAGGTTGAATTATAATCTATGCTATACATGCAAGTTTGCAAAGCTTCATTTATAGGAATTGTTGTTATATCGCAATGAAAGATGGTGCCCAACACTTTCTTGTGATCAAAATTACCATGTGGATAATCATAATTGAATAGTTGACATTCAAGAATAGTCAGCAAATATCATCAACAACAAGTGAGTTGTGAGAATTTGATGAAGAACAAGACACCAACCACAATCACCTTCACCAAATGGTGGTAACAACAAGTGCAACAAGTGGCACTCCTACAAGTATAGTCAAAATCCACTGCCCATTTTCCTACTAGAATCATGAACCAAATAATAAAATGAAAAAACTATGAAAAACAAACAGTCAATGAAATTTTGTATTGAAATCAATAATTGAAATGTTTGATGGTAATGAAATAATGTGATACTCCTCTACAAACATTATAATCTTGATTGAAGATAACTGCAAAACATCATATGTAACTCAAAAAGATAGAAAGAAGTAGAAAGTTGTAAATTTGGATTGTGTAGAAGTTAAAACAAAAAAACCCTATACAAACCATTTAGGAAAATTCAAAGGCCTTAGCACTCAAGTGCGAGTACAAAGAAGGAGCCAAAAACCATGTCAAATAATGCTGAAACCTGTGAACTTTTTTACATATGTTTTTCTTGTGACATTTTAAATTTATGTTAATCAATCCAAGTTGTGTTAAGGGCCTAATATGAAAGTTGAAGAATTCAAATTAAAAATTCATACAATTAAATTATGGGTTTTGGTTTTTAAAAAGGATGTTTGAATTTGAATAGGCGTTGCATTAAATATGGTTAATTTTACAAAGGATTAGGTAAAGGAATATTGTTATAATATAATTTTGATGGTAAAAATTTTTAGATGATAACAACTTACTACCCAAGTTCAAAAAACACTCACAATTAAAAAGTTATAGAATTAATTTTTTTTTAAATTATTTTTCAAATTAAAAAAATTTTAAGAGTATTTTACCACATGTAAGTGGGGTGTAATGTGCATGACATACAAAAAAACGTTGTAGTTTATGATTAAAAAAAAAAATTTTAATAGTTAACATATTTTGGTATGATTCAAAAGTATGCAAGATGAAATGCAAAATCTGGTAGAATTTACACACTTTGAAAAATTCATATTTATTCAAAAATGATTAACAAAAAACATGTGATCTATTGGGGCAACTACATGTATTTTTAATAACGAGTTGCAAAAGATTTCATTCAAAAAAAATTTCATATGAAAAAATGAAAAAGAACTAAAAAGGATTCATAGTCCTTTTGTAGAGTAATCTCGTTGGCTCCATTCTATGTACTTGCACCCACTCATAAATGCAAAGAAAGCTAAACACAAAGCAAGTTTGGAAGTTGTTGACTTGAGAGACAATATGGAGACAACAATCACAAAATGGAAACATATTTCTAAAGGAGTAATGGCCAATTTTCAATCTCATTATCATCATCACCGTAACATACCAACCTACAAAGATAAATGGGGGTCTTTGTATGGAGATTATAAAAAAATACGTGACTACTAAGTGTTATAAGCCACAATGAAAAATATTGGGACATGTTTGTAGAAGACAAGGTCTTATAGGGATTGCTACGAAACTTTAACAAAATGTTTTTGAACTCATTGACGTCTTCATGAACAGAAGACCTTGCTTCAACCCTTCACATTCACGAGATTTCATGAATCCAAATGATGATGTTTATCGTGTAGTATTTTTTCATGATTATTCACCATGTGAAAATCTCTAATGAAGAATTCAATTGTGAAGAGGCCATGGGAGAGATGCATCACCCTTTGTTGCCCGTGATATAGTATTACATTATGTGGAAACATTGGAAGAAGGGAATAGTTGGGCAATTCCTTCCAATTTCCACATTGCTAAGCATAGCACACCAATCAATTTTGCTTCTCCCCTAATCGGATTCAATACCACTATGATAATTAGAGCTTAACAGAGCCCTATAGTTCAACCTACATTTCCAAGTCCAATTGCAAACAATCGAAATTCAAATCCAATAGTATAACGAACTACACAACCATTGAAAATTCCAAGAAGAGTTGGGCATATTCCTTTACCACGACACATAACAAAAAATACATAATTAGCTACAAATAAAAGCACCTGACCACCTGTAGATGGAAGTTTGGAGCTAGCTACGAATTGAAGCACACAACTAGCTACAAACAAAAGCACATAACCTATTGCAAATGATGCCTTTGTTCAATCCCATAATAATGTTGGGAATGCGGGGCTCAAATGAAAATCAAATACGGCCCACAAAAGTTTCATTGAAACAATTGAAAAGGCTAATGTAGCACTAGTTGATTCCATCAACCATATCCATGAAATCAATATTCAAATTGAAGATAAACAAACTTGAGCACAAGATGAAATTATATAAAAATAATTGGAGTATTTTAAATTCTAAGACACAAAAATCAATTGAACTCAACATGGCATGGTCTAAATGATAAAATGGCTTACAGAAATCATGGCCTTGGCTTTTAAAAGAGATTTACATGGTAATGCGCCCACACCAAAACTTGCAACGAGGCTGCAATATGCCAATTTGACATCATACAAGGATATTACATCATAGGAAGAACATGAATAAATTTTCAAACAATCTTGTATTCAAAAGAAATTTGCATTTGCATGGGACCAATTTTTTTGGATTGAAAAAATGCCAATAATAGGTAGGATTGAATACTTCATACATTGTTAATGATGTTGTGCAATAAGATAAATCTCCAAGTTACAACAATTTTGCTCCTTGAAGATCCCTTAGCCTTAAATGTGAACATTTTTTTCACCATGATGCAATTCATTGAAATTCTATGCATGGACATCTTGCATATTTTCCATTTGAATCACTCACATGAACTTTCCCACATCCACCTTTTTCCTCCTTAATAACAAGTTCTGGAATAAACAACATGCAAAAAACACATCAGGAACAATAATTATGTGTAGTTTTGTTTTTTCTAGAAGCTCTCTAAAATTTTGCTTCAATACGTCAAATGCATTCTCAACAACTAACCTACCCTTCTTATGTTTGTGATTGTATGACAATTACAAAACTAAATGAACTTCCCCATCTTCTTTGTGGGGTGTCATAAGCTACAAAACTAATGGGTACCCTTTATTTCCAAGCAAATAAAGTGGGATTCCATCTTGTGGCCTAGTAGCCATGTCAAAGAAACCCCCATGTATTGCATGTTGATACAACTTGGACTTCCTCAAAACACAAGAGTCATTGACACTTTGAAACAATCCCACATAGACATCCATGAACCTCTTTTGGCTATTAACCACCGATTGTGTAACCACACTATACCCCCCTTGTCTTGTGAAATAAGTAATCTTCAAATTAAGCACCATATGGTTTTGTGATGGATATATGTATGCCATCTATAACACCCATCATGTTGGGCATGCCACACCAATTTTTAAAATCGAACATTACAACTTACATCTTATCACCACTAACCATGTTATTAGTTTTTTAAAAACTAAATTGATTACCATGAGCATTTTGGGAAGCACAAATCAGACAATGGATCAACCAATGGCAAACAATTCACTACAAGTTAGGATATTTGCATCATGTGCAAGTTCATAGATTGCACATGAAATGTGAATCTCAATAGGAATTGTCATTCCATACCTATTATCATGCTTTGAAATCAAAAGCTTCACTTGGTTATAAATGTCCATAAATGTATCTTTGGACATTTGAAAATGTTCAATCCACTTATTGTTTTCATATTTTGTCAATAAAAAATGGTTAAACCACATAATTGATCATGGTTTCAACCAATGACCAAACTCTTCACCTAATCCCAACAAACAACATGACATCTTATAATCGTGTAGTGCAACAAACGTTTGCAAGATTTTGGAGTTGAATTGATGGTCTCTATATAATGATTCAAACATGGTAAACAACAATTGGGAACTTGAGTGTGGCATCACAAATAGCTCTTGTAAAGTTTGAATCAACAAAATAAAAGCAACAACCAGTAATGACAACTTTTGTTGATCCATCATAAACACCACATCATTGACATTTGCAAAAACAAAATGAAATTGGATTTCATTTCATTTAACAAATAGTTTCAAGCATTTTCTTTTGGGGCAAATTTTCACATAGTGGCGACAAAAAGAATTGGAAAGAATTGGATTAAAAAAACAATCTAATGCAAATTTGACAAAAAATTGCCCAAAAAATGGAAAAAGTCGCCAATCTTTCGAGACCATAGACTTGAAAAAAAAAACATTGGTTTGGAGCTTCCTAAATTAGAAGTTGCATTACTGATATTCAAGGGATACTCCTTTGACTTCTGCAACTTCCCTTCCTTCAAACAACTTTGGCTTCTTTTAACCAATGACGTATGCAATGTCAAATCTTTGACTAAATGAAATGAACCTGCAAATTGGAATCTTGAAATGGTAGTAAAATAGATGTAAACACAGAACTTGTAAGAACAAAAAAAAAACCCACAAAAAAAAAAAAAAAAAAACAAACTTGTAAAACCAAAAACAAAAAGAAGAGAAAGCAAAACTATTGGAAACAACTTGAAAACAAGCAAGAAATGAAAGAATCAAGGTTCATGAAATGGAACAATTGTATTAACTAGCAAAAAGATTATAAAGGTTATATGTTTCAAATGTTACAATCACAAAATTATGGCTTGCAATAACTAACAAAATTTGAAGGTTCTAAGTGCACTCAAAACTAGGAAAGGAAAGAATGAAAAACAACTCAAAACCACTCCAAATATATACTATCTTTTGATCTTAAATAATTGTCACTTGACTTTAACCTAGCCGCCGCTTAACCTTAATCGTCACCAAACCTTAACCCTAACCGTCGCTAAGTCCTAATATAGCTTCCACTTCTAAACTCTAACTACCACTATTCAACCTAACTTAATTACTATAAGGATGTGAATACTATTCATCCTTTTGATGAATGTTTAACACATTCATCAACATTGGGAATCAGAAATGAATAATATTTCTAACATTCCCATTTTATGAAGTTTCTAATGCGAACATAGTTATCAATTTGTTATGTTGTTGTTTTGGTAATGCCTTGGTAAGCACATCCACCACCATGTCCTCTATTGAACAATATTTGAATGTAACTTTGCCATTTTCAATTCATTTTTTAACAAAGTGATGTTGCACATCAATGTGTTTTGTTCGAACATGTTGGTTGGGATTATTCATCAATGATATTGCACCTTGGTTATCACATCAAATCACATTAATAGAAATCAACCAAAATGTAACTATTCCATTTACAAGTACATGCAACTTGTATTTGTTTGCGACTAGATTTGGGAATATTTGCAACTACAAGACCAATTTTCAACTATTTTCGTCATTTTCACATCTATGATACAACTATTAGAAATTTCATCCTATTGGTTGCATCAATTTTACATTTATTTTCATCCATTAATAGATTGATATGTCCCATTAGTTGCAATAGTCACCAAATTAGTTGCATCCTAAAAGTACTCTACAATGACATAGGGGTGTATTTTAATGTATGTACTAAAATTATATATATATAATATGCATACATATGTATATTGTTCATATAATGAATCTCAAAATTAATATTTGAACTTTGAATTTTTTTATTCAAATCTGAAAATTGATATTTCAATTATGAAAACTGTTATTTTAAATTTAAAAAATATATATTAAAATTTGAAACTTGATATTTGAATTTGAAAATTGTTATTTCAATTGTTTAAAATGTTATTTGAATTTGAAAATTTTGATTTGAATATGATATTTTCAATTTCAATTCAAAAAGACTTATTTGATTTTTAAAATGATTCTGACTTCTAAATTAATATTTTTGAATCCAAAAATTAGTATTTCAATTCAGAAAATTATTAATTGATCATAAAAATGGACATTTTAATTTTGAATATTTTTATGTGAATATGAAAATTTATATTTCAGCTCTAAAAAAATTTCATTCAAATTTTAAATAATCGTTTGATTTGAACCTGAATTTTAAATTCTAAATCATTATTTTGGATCCTCAAAATTAATACTTCAAGTCTGAAAATTAGTAATTGAATCTAGAAATGGACATTTCAATTTTGAATATTGTTATTTGAATATGAAAATTAACATTTCAATTCTGAATTTTTTTATTTAAATTCAAAAAACTTATTTGATTTAAAAACTGATATTTGAATTCTAAATTATTATTTTCGAATCTAAAAATTATTATTTCAATTTTTAAAAACTTATTGAGTCTAAAAATTAGCAACTTGATTTTGAAATAATTTTATTTGAACTTGAAATTTGATATTTGAATTCTAAAATTTAAAATTTAAATTTTTAGAAATTATTTGACTTGAAGGTTGAAATTTGAATTTTAAATTATTATTTTGGATTCTCAAAATTAATATTTCAATTCAGAAAATTATTAATTGAGTCTTAAAATGGAGATTTTAATTTTGAATATTCTAATTTGAATTCTGAATTACTATTTTGGAATCTTAAATTTATGTTTTAATTCAAAAAATAATTGATTGAGTTTCAAGGGTTTTTTTTATTAGTGTTATCCATAATAAATTACTTTTATAAATAATTATAAATGATTATGTTTATTAAATTTAAGTGACACTAAATGATTATTGCTATAACATATATTTGTATATTATATAATTTATATTTTTATATTAGAAGAAATTAATTAATTAAATTAACGTGACATTACTGTAAAATCATTGTAATTATTTCAGATAAGAATTAATTAGTATGTGCATAATTATTTTCTAATTAAACATAATTATTCAGACTCTTTAATTTATAACTTCAAACTTGAATTAAAATTTTGGAAAAAATTATAGTGTAGCTTAAATAATTATTTTATTGATTTTAATTTCACAAATTATTATATAATAATATTTTCTTTAAAAAAAAATAATCATCTATGATAAATGTTTTATAGTAATTTTACAGTAATTATGAAAATTAATGTTATGTTTTACAAATAATTGTATTTATAATTAATAATTACCAAGAGAAAAAAATTACTTGACCTATAATAATTTTTACAACAATAAATATTATTATACATTAAGTAATGTAATTAGTTGAATAATAATTTTTAAAAAATTTGTGTAAGAATTTACTTTCTAATAACAATTGTTTATTCATTATTTATAATTTATAATTAAATATTTTTAAATAGCTAATTTAAAATTATAGTCATTAAATTAATTTCACATTAATTATATTATATATAATTCGATCAGATTCTAAAAAGTAATAAAATATTTTTAAATATTTTTTTTTTTTATGAATTATGTATTAATAACTTGTGAGTAACTAGATAGTTAGTTTGTTAAATATTAAGAAGTTACGACTTATTTAAGTAATTGATAATAAATACTGAATATTTGTAATGTATAGTTTATAATTTAAATATATGTAAATTTCATCAGTATTAATTAAATGACTATCTAATTATCTAGTACTTGAATTGTTTACAAATGTAAAAACTAAGAAAGTAAGGCATGAAAAAAGTTTTGAAATTATAACTTAGTTTATAAGGAAATTGCAACTTCAAATCTTATCCCATATTGTTTGTTCTTCATTCTAATTTTGAACATTATTTAAACAAGGGGGAGTGTGCTCATCTAATTTCACATTAAGAAATTTGTGCACATGGGATGAGCTAATCAAAAGGCTCAACCCAAAACAAAAAAACAAATAATGCACAATTCTAAAGTTCTTACTTCCCCAACCTACTTATCTATTTAGCTAGTTAAATATTTAGTTTGACCTACCCATTTAGGTCGGCCTATATACCTACCTACCAAATACTTACCTATGTGATTAGGTATTAACCTAGGACGGTAAAACCTACCTACTTATTTTTATCTAAATAGGTAGGTAGGTAGATAAGGATTGTAGGCACCTATTTATGTACCTACCTAGGTACCTACCAACCTAATATTGATTTTTTTATTAAATTAATTTTTTAAAATGCCACATGGCATATTTACATTGGGCCATGTGTCATAATATAAAATCATCAAAGTATTTGAATTGAATGTCTTAGATTATTTCAAAATAATAATAATAATAATAATAATAATAATAATCATATATTAAAACACATGGCAGCACATGATTTGTCTTCAATTATGACCAAAATAGTTGGATCTTAATCACATGTGACAATACATATACAATGAAGTCAAAAGATGAAATGTATTTGTTGATTTTTTTTTTCATAAAATACCCTTTGTCATTTGTGATTAGTTTATCACATGCAATTTGTTTTAGGTGACTAAAAGGATTTTAGTTGTAAAATGTTTTTTGCGACTAAAATTTAATTGCAAAGAGTAGTCGAAAAAACATGTTTTTCTTCTAGTGTCACCATTGCCTTCTTCTCTTTCATGTACCTTAATTCCTTCATGAGTTTTGCCATCCATATGGTTTTATTGGTAGCTTGCATATTTGCCATGTATTCGGCCTTAGTCGTTGATAAAGCGATTGTCAGTTATCTTTTGCTATTCCAAGAAATGGCTCTACTTCCCATCATGAATATAAACCCTATGGTGGATTTCCTATCCTCAAGGTCATCGGCCTGATCCACATTGCAATATCCGACCAAATTTAGGGGTGGTAATCTTCTAAAGTTTAATTTGAATTACAAAGTGCCTTGCAAGTATCAAAAAATGCGTTTGATCGCAATCCAATGTTCTAGGCTTATATTAGCCATGTGTTGATTCACCACATTTATTGGGTATGCCAAATCCAACCAAATACACAACATGGCATACATCAAGGATCCCATGACTTGTTGATAATGAACCTTCACCATTTCATCATCCTTGTTCACATGTTTCTTTAATTTTATTTTGGGATCAAATGGCACTCCAATGGCTTTGTAATCTTCCATGCGAAAATGTATGAAAATCCCCTTTATATACCCAATTTGGTTGATGTAAAGAAGGCGTTGTGCACGATCCTTTTCCACTTCCATGCCAAGGAAGAAATGCAAATCACCAAAATCTTTCATTTTGAATTTTCGAGAAAGTTTTTTCTTCATTTGCGAAAGCTTGTCCTTATTATTGCACATCAAGATGAGATCATTAATGTAAATGATAATGAAAAATTTGACATCTCCAACTTACGCAACATACACGTTAAAATTCGCATCATTCTTCACAAATTCAACACTTTTCAAAAAAACATTTAGCTTTTGGTTCCAAGCCCTTGGAGATTGTTTCAAGCCATATAATGACTTGTGAATCTTACACACAAGATGTTCATCTCCTTGTGTGAATCCTTTGGGTTGTTCCATGTGAATCTCCTTTTCAAGGTCACTTTTGAGAAATACAGTTTTGACGTCCATTTGATGAATCTTCATGTCTTCAATGGTCACTAGTGCAAGGATATAACGAATTGACACAAACTTTGCAATAGGTGCAAAAGTTTCGTTGTAATCCACTCCAAATGTTTGGGTGAAACCTCTTGCCACTAGTATGGCCTTGTAACATTCCACTTCACCATCGACCCCATGTTTGATTTTGAACACCCATTTGCAAGAAATGGGCTTCCTACCTTTGGGGAGTGGCACCAAGGACCAAGTGTTGTTGACAACAAGAGAATTGTATTATTTTTGCATGACAATCCTCCACTTATTTGCATCTTCGCCTTTCAACACCTCTTCCACGGTTTAAGGTTCTTTTGAAAAAGCTTTGGTGGCCCATTCCACCTTTTTGGTGGCCACCCACCAATCACGAGGCCATTCCTTACATTGTTTTTGGGGCCTTATTCTTCATCCATCTTGTTGTGGTTCATTCAAACCTTCATCTTATGGTGGAGCAAATTCATTTGTCGAAAAAAAGTTTGATGTAGATTCATCACCTTCCACGTCTTCCGCTGGTTTTTCCTTCAAAGATATATGATTGGCATCCTTAACAAGTTCATCATCATTCATGACCTCATTCACAATAACATGTTCTACTTGCTTTGAAAGGGGTCTATTATCGTGAGCACCTTTCATTTCATCCATCCTTTCAAGGAACACAACATTTCGACTCTTGATGATCCTTTTGGTTTCTACACACATCAAGCAGTATGATTTGGTCCCTTCACAATACCTTAAAAACACACAAGGTATGGATTTGGACTTTAATTTGCTTATCTTTTTTTAAGGAATGTGGGCATATGTTTTACAACCGAAAATTCTCAAATGAAATACATCGAAATTTCTATTGGTCCATTTTTCTTGTGGGGTTTTTGAATCAAGAACTTTAGTTGGGCATCAATTCTTGATGTAAACCGTTGTGTTCATCGCCTTGGCTCAAAATTCCAAGTCAAGTCCTAGTGCACGAATCATGTTTCTAGCGCATTCCATGATGGTTTTATTGGCTCATTCCGCAACTCCATTTTGTTGTGGTGTGTAAGGTGCATTTGTTTATCATTAGATTCCACATTCATGCAAAAAGTCATCAAACTTTTTGGACATAAATTCTCTTTCGTTGTTGGATCGCAAGGTTTTGATCTTCATGTTGGTTTGAATTTCCACCAAGGCCTTGTATGTCTTGAATTTGTCAAACATTTTTCCTTTTGCTTTCAAAAGGTAAGCATGAATTTTTCTCGAAAAATTGTTGATGAAGGTAACAAAGTATTGTGCTCCACCACGATATGTGGTTTTCATTAGTCCACACACATTGCTATGCATAAGCTCCAAAAGTTTGGAAGCCTTAGTTGCTTCATCTTTAGGAAAATATGTCCTTTGATATTTGCTTTCAATGCAAACTTCACACACATGGTGCAATGGAATTTCTTTCAAATTCATGCCATTGACCATTTTCTCCAACTTTTTAAAATTCGCCATGTTGAGATGGTTGAGTATTTGGTGCAAAAACATAGCTCTTTCATTCGAAAACTTTGCCACATTTGCATTTTCCTTTCGAACATTGACATTGAGAAAATACAAGTTCTTTTCCTTCCGTGCTTTTGCCACAATGGTTCCATGGACATTATTCACCTTATAACCATCCTTGTTAAACTCCACTTTCAAGCCCTTCGAAATGAGTTTACCAATGAAAATGAAACTGTTATTCATTTTGGAAACATGAAGAATTGGAGTGATGTTTGTTAACAACATTTTACCTCCAACTTGCATTGTAGCCTTGATGTTCCTTTTGCTAATGGTCTCCAAAATGGTGTCATCTCCCATGTACACCTTCTATGGAATAATGGATTCATAAGTGGTGAACCATTTTTGTTCGAATGTCATGTGTTGTGTTGTGCTAGAATCAATGATCCAATTGCACGTCGTATGATCATTAGCACTTTAGGTGGCAACAACATTTGTTCTTGATCTTCACAAGCTTGGTTTGCCTTTTTTTTTTCATCACTTTTCTTCTTCAAACAAATCCTCACAAAGTGTTTGAGTTTTTTTATAATAAAAACAAAGCTTTTTGTTTACCTTATGAGTTTTGTTAAACAATGCGACATTTTCCGTACTTTCATTTTCTTTTCTTTTGGAAAACCTCATGAAACAATCAAGTGATGATGAATTGAAAGTCAACATCCTTGGTGGACATGGACTCTAAATTTGTGACCAAATTATCCAAAGATGGTGGAGGGCTCATGAAAAGTACCATGTACACATTTTCATCTTCAATCTTTACTTTAATGGAACGTAATTGATTTGTAAGTGTCTTCACCATGTTGATGTGAAAAAAACAATTTGTTTCTGATAGTTTTAGCTTTGTGCACACTGCAAAGTGTCTCCCAAATGCTTTTGACATTTTTGCAATATTGAATGTGTGCAAGTTGTGCATCCATGAGATGTTCACAAAGTAATGCAAATGCTTTGGTTGTTTTTTTGTTATAATCTACCATTTCATCTTCATCATGGAGAATTGTTGCATTGCAATCAATAAACCTCCAAAGCCCATGTTTGGAAAGCATCACGTGTCTTGAACTTCCAAAGGTGAAAGTTATCACCATCAAATTTTTCCATGACTTTCAAAGACTCCATTAGGAAAGATGACATTTTGTTAAACAAAAATGTTAAAACAAACATTTTATTTCTTTCTATTCAAATGAATTGCAAGTGGGAAAATTTCAAGTTGAAAAATTTGTTAATGTTTGAAAACCTCATTTAAAATCTTTCTCACTCAATCATTATATGTCACAAAACAAAACCTTTACAAGAAAACCTTCAAACATTTGAAAAACTTTCTTGCCCAAACTTGAAATTTCAATTGAAATTTGGAAATTTGCAACAATGGCAAAAAATTCTTTTTCACACATTTAAAACTTGAAGCTTTCAACAGCTTGAAAACCTCTCTTTCACACACCTCAAATTTGAAGGTTGAAACTTTCAACAATTCGAAGAACTCACTTCCACACACTTTTTCAAACCTCAATGTTGAAACTTTCAACAAATTGAAAAATTCTGTTCCACACACCTTTGTAATCTTTGTAAAAACCTTTGTAATTTTTTTGTTAGTTAATACAATTGTTTCATTTCATGGACCTTGAGTCTTTCATTTTTTGCTTGTTTTCAAGTTGTTTCCAATAGGTTATGGGTCCACACCTAGCAAAAGAAAGGACATTATGGTTAAAACAAGAAGTAATGAAGTGTTTTGAGCTTATATTACATAAAAAACAAAAATAATAATTTGAGAAAAAAATTTTAGTTTGCAAAATGAGTGGGAGTCCAAGTGGTGACATACAAAGAGCTTGCAATGTTTCCAAGTGAGTGGGAGGTGTGGAAGAAACTTTTTCAAAGTGTTATAAGTTTTCAAGTGTGAAAGATGATGTTGTGATAACATTGTAACATATTGTGATAATGATTATTAGATTATAATGTCATTAGAATATTCATTATATCAATGATTGATCAACATTTCATTAGCACTTAATTTTGAACACATTGTTAAAATTTTATAAAAGCATAGATACATATCTGAAAGGGGCAAGTTTGTGATTAGTAATAAATATATTTTATATCAAAATTTAACCAAAAATAGAAATTTGAATTGAATTTACTCTAGGAAAGAAAATTTCAAAATTTTCCCAATTTTTAATCAGAAAATAACAATATTTGGCCATGAAAAGTTACACCCTGGTGCTATTGAGATGAAGGATGTGAACTTAGAGATAAAAACACAACCATTTTGTGGGGTTCTGTTGGTTCGCATCACAAGTGAAACTAGAAGAACCAAAACCCTGCCAGATAGGACAGGGGGCATGGAGGGGAAAATCCGATAGCAAATCTGATCCAACTTTTTTCTTTTTAATGATTTAAAAAATGATCTTGTAACATAATATTCTTTTTTTCAAAAACATTTTACAACAATGTGAAATTTCACTCACAAAAACAAATTGCTAACTGGGAACTGCCCAATATTTCAGAAAATTTGGTGATGGGCCATACCAATGTGGTTCCTTCAGAAGAAAAAGAACCAAAAAACGAAGTCTGTGGCAACAACACCCATGAACAAATTCCAGTGACAAGTAATCAAAACTGGTATATTAAGGGAGTTTTTGGAATCCTTTGTATCATGGACCATTCCAAAGACAATTTAAAAAATAATTATCTCCTTTTCGAGCCTAACTATTTCATTTCTTTTTAAATAATTATTTCTTTTTTTATTAACTTTCTTAATAATTATCTTTAACCTTTCCTTATGACTGCCTCCATAATATAAACTATCTCACTCTTTTTCCCTATCCACTAACATGGATATGAAAAAAATAGTTTAACATCTGTGTTTTTATGTCCGTGAATTGTACATTAATTTAAATTAAATTAAACATTTCACATAAATAATGATAATTATTAAAAACAATATGCAAACATAAGAATAAATAAATAAAATTGATCGTCACTCGTAGTGCGTAACTGCGCGGAGCTCAAATTAATAGAAGGAACAAAGAATACACCCATGACGAATAGGTAGTTATGTAGGCGCATAGGTAAGTAGGTACTTCCCCCCCCCCCCCCCCCC
>Ga0209611_10000487_pt1 | contig 59237 bp, 49 predicted proteins | sample S1TSphgellanicum_3_FD_187693 | JGI IMG/M metagenome (GOLD analysis project Ga0209611, IMG submission 187693) | Host-associated microbial communities from peat moss isolated from Minnesota, USA - S1T2_Fc - Sphagnum magellanicum MG (SPAdes) (version 2) | ecosystem: Host-associated > Plants > Peat...
AGGCCACCAAAACACTTTGATGACTAGTTGTATTAATGCAGTCAGTACAAGTGGGCCGTACCAGGTCCCATCTTAACCATGCGAATGCTACCAGGCTCGCCATGTCCTTCAAGAAAAACGCTCTTTGTAAAGTAGTCCGGCACGAGAGTGGGCAAGATCACATCCGCATAGTTGCCAGCCTCCCACATATCATCAGCTGAGCACTGCAGGACCTCAGTGTGCGACACTGTGTGCACCATGTTTGCTGCTTGGCAACTCAAAATGCAACTCCTCCTGTTGCTGCTGCTCACGAGACGAGAGCTGAATTAAGGGAATTGAGTTTGCAGCGAGCAAAGACAGTTTGTTGTTGACCTGCAGATGAGTAGAGAGAGTGCCACACAGACACACACACACACAGAGTGAGAGAGCAGTTTGAAGGAAAACGGAGGAAATGGAACGATTTTATAGGCCTGGGAGAGGGCCGGAGTGAACCAGCACCCACCAGTGCACCATGAAGGATGAATGATAAGTGATCAAGAAACAGTTTTCTGTTGAGTTCAAGTTCCCTAGCTAACCATGACAGTTAGCTCAATTGCTTTTTTTTCCTACCTACCTACTAACAACCCTCAAGCAGGGTTGTTAGTAGGTAGGTATTAAAAACAGCCCTTATATTTGTATAAACCATCTACTTACCTAGTATTTACCTATTTTCCTACCTATCGCCCTATATATGAGACCTATTTCCTACAAAATTGGTTACCAAGGTGAAACCACATATTAACTCAGTTGAGGTTCTTGCACAACCGAGTAAGAAGGGGCATATTGGGCTGGTGGGTGCTGGTTCACTGCGGCCCTGGGGGAGCAGTCAAATTTATCCCACCATTTTAGCAAATTTAAGAATTATGACATTTGAGTTTTAACTCAAGTGGGTACCGGGTAGTTCCAGTGGACCTTGGGTGCATCAGCACCCACGTCGGAACCATGGTATAAATCCCAAAAGCCGTTTAAGTTATTTCTATCTATTACGAATGTTTCATGCTTAGACTAAATGAGGGTCAATTCTAACGTTTCTTTTGTGCTTGGAGTCGTTGCAAGTCATCCCATTCAGTGCTTTTCCCTTGCCAAAATTTCTAATGTTGCGTCATATGTGCACATCCCAAGTGGATTGAGCATTGAATTATGACAGGCGTTTAGAAGCTGTCCCGAGAGTAAAAAAGCTGATACAAAAAGGCCATTGTTGTTGGGAGTGCACTTTCAAAGAGAGGGCCCCTAACACTAGGTCAAAGTAGACTAGAGACATGGATGAAAGTTGTCTATTTCTGGATGATCTTCATCAATTCCAAAATAAATATTACACACAATATGTATCATAATACAAATTCATTGTTTACAGATGGATGTGATTCCAAAATGGATGAATGACATCCATCCATTTTGATATCATTTGTTTGTTTGTCAATTTCATACATCCATCCAAAGGGATAAAAAAGGAGAATGCATGACCATGAAAAATCCACTGAAAATGATAATAATGAATGGAAATAGCAAACAAAGAAATCATTCTTTTTCCAACAATTTTAATCCACTCACTAATCTATGTGTATAATCTTTGAACTATTGGCACTGATATGCAATGTGCCCAAGACAAGACTCTAATGTCATAGAAATTTTCGGGTTGCATACGTTTCACATGTCTAAGTACCATGTCATTCCTCATAGAGACTTTCTTAAGTGTGTTTTAAAATTCATTTAAATCAGTCCAATTAATTATATGTGGAAATTGGGCTGATCCTCTCATTGACTCAAGGCTGCAATTCATGTGTTACCGAACATCACAATTGTAACATAACTAGTTGCACATTGGGGCCATAAAAGAGGAGGGATTTAGATTTTCAGATTTGTAAATTTTATTCTGACTTCTGAATTTCTAAATCTTCTTTTGTGATTTCTGAATTTTTTTTTTCTTTATATGGTACAATTTTTTTAGTTCATTCCGTTTGAAATCCAAAATTTCAGTGACATGAATTTAATGTAGCTTCTTATACCATTCATCGGAGTGTGAACATGTTTATCCTCCTAAAATGGTTCCAAATCTAGTTTTGTAATTTATTTGAATTTTCAGTGATTCAAACCAGTCAAAATTTGCCCATACCTTAGGTCTGAAAATTATGAAATAAATTTCATAAATTCCTAATTGATAAGATCTTTCCAAGAATATAAAAAGTGTATCCCAATTCCTTTGGTTTTTTTTTTAATTTGAAGTCGGGAAAATGGAAAATGGCTTTTGTTTTGTAAAGGTCAAAATCATATTTTTCAGGTTGAAATTTTGCCCAAAAAAACATTGCCATGGCATCAATGCCTTTTTCTGGGTGAAATTTCACACTATGGCTACAAAAAATTGGAAATTGAAGATTTTCGTTATTTTAGTGTAAATTCACCAAAAAAATGCCCCACAAATGAAAAAAATTGCCAAAGTTAAGAAATCATAATTTTTTAAAAAAATGCATGGCATTCCTAGTAAAAGGGGAGGGGGACATTGTTGTTGATGATTTCTTTATATATATATATATATATATAATTTCTTTCTTCATTTTGAATTTGGGGCATTGTGATGTAATCCTAGTCCTATTGTTCATCCTCTTCTAAATGTGGTGAATCAAGGAAGACAATCTTCTTCAATGGTTTTTTATTCACTAAGCAAAGCCAAGGTGACCCCTTCTTTCAAGATTGTTTTTCCCAAATGCTTTCCCATGCCTAAAACACATATGCTACCCATTCTAAATTTGAAACTTAGTTCCCCACTAAGCTAAGGAACATTTTTAAAACTTAATGAGGAAATTTTCGTGCTTATAATGTGCCCTTTGAATACATTGTGAAATTAACAACAATGTTTTACACAAAAGAAGCGTACCATAAACACAAACTGCCTTAAGCTCTGAAGACGGCTGCTATATCCTACTAACAATTGCAATTTTGTCTAACAAAAGATTAAGATAGGAGGAGTTTGCAAACCGGAAACCTACAGCCGTTGCTCCTATGCTACCGTCCACTGCAGATTATTGAACTCCAAGATTTCTATGGAGCCACTTGCTACATTACAGAATTCATTCAACTCCTGCTCTACTTAACTATTGTCCTACTCGATTTCAGACTATGACCTAATTATTCCTTCAAGATTCTCAGGGCTTTAACCATGAATCAATTCTCTTTGTGTTTAGTCAGTCTCATGAACTACTAAATCCCCATCACTAACATGCAATGCACTATGGTAGTATGACTGTAACAGTGTTCAATGATCCCTTCTAACTACAGGTTTAAAGCTATGGCGCTAGTGATGTAGATGGATAGTATTAGGTCAATGCAAGACCATTACAAGCATAAACAATTTTTTTTAATGTAGAGCCCAGGGTGCAAGATCAGGTTCTCAGATTAATGAACGCTTGTACTACATGAATTCATGTCTTGAATTGATTATACCCATCATGAGTTTTTCACACTGATCATCCCAAAGGCCCAAATCCCAAGTTTTGCTCTTTCCACTAATGTCATTTTCTCCAACAAGAATGATTCGAGGTTTGTCTATGTGCCCAGTATGTTACAACAGACCACCTCAAAGATTCATCATTTCATAGCACCAACCCCTTATATCACCTCTGTAATACATAGTGCTTTGTCCGAACTAGTCATTGGCACAACAAAGAAAAAGAAAACAACAATTATCCAACAAAGCAATACTCGCCATGAAAACCCTCAATCTTTTGCACTTGATAACTTATCTCTCCTGCCACATTTCCCCACAACGCCCCTCATTTTATTTCTTCCCCGTCCTTCCAAGTTGAAGCTCCACACATGCCTCTTCATCCTTAACCATTCACGTCCAAAATAAGATTAACCCTACATTACACACAAACAACAAGCAACACCCCTCTCTCACATGTAATCATCAAGTCCTCAAGTCTAATTTGCATGAACAAACTAAGACCACTAATTTTTTATCATCATTGTGCATAACGTAGAAGATGACACAAACATATGAAAACCTTAAACTTTAGTGCATTCACACTGAAAACACATCTACAACCACATCATTTCGATTTATAGTAGAACCCCAAAAACAATTATGGATTTTTTATAATTTTTTTTTAAAAAAAATTCGACACTTCAAAAGCCAAAGAAATCATAGTTAACAATGGAACACACAAGGCAAAGGTGAATTGTTTGCATACAAGATTGAAACTCACACAACATCTAGAAAAAATAGCAAAACCTTTCACCTTAAAATGTGATTGTCCAATGTATAATCTTATGGCTTGAATGCAAAATCCTTGCAAATGTCCTTTTCCATTTTTTAATTTCTCATTCACAATTATGTTTGACAATCATAGATGAATTTCATTCAATCACATTCATGCACATTGGTCTACATTCATCTTTGTCAATGTATCATTGAATTCACATCCATTGCAATATGTACATGAAGGATATATATGATATGTACATATGTTCTCTTCAATGGATGTTATAATCAACTTTGTATTTTTCATTCCTTACAACATTGAATGCTTGCATGGTAACCTCACACACTCTATGAAAGCACACTCCAAAGAGACAACCTCATATAAAAAATGCCCCCGTCACCCCCCCAGACAAAATTGTAGTGGAAATGTGCTAAATTTTTTTTTGAAAAACATATTTTCTTTGAAATTTGGCTTTTTTTTAAAAATGTGTATATGAAAAAGGATATCCCCTTTTCATTTTTATTTTTCATGTTTTTGAGAAATTTTCACATATACAAAGTATGGATAGTCACATTCAGTGATTTTTTCCCCAATTTTTTTTTTCTCTTGGGGAAAAAGTCAGGCAAACTTATGGGAAATTGTGGTTTCGCAGTGTAAATTCTTTTTGGAACAACTTAATCAAATTTGTATTTCAAAAAAATACAAAAACAAACCTAATCCTGTTATATAATAACATTTTTTAGAGGCCAAAAAAAAAAAATTGGTGAAAAACTTGGAAAACTTTCAATGTTTAATTTGTTTCTGTAACAAGACATCGTCACTTTTTGCAAAATAAAAAAACTGAAGAAAAGAATGAAAAGAAAGGAAAACCTGGACTCTTATGTGCCTTAAAAACTAGCCAATAGATTGTTTCAATGGCTTGATTAATATATGTATTACTATGAAGTACCACTATGCTCTCCCTAAGGCCTTGAGTGAATCTTCTTTTTTAGTGTTAAATTTCAAAAAGGTGAATTTTAAAAAAAAAATTGGCCACATATTCCCTGTTTTTTGAGAGAAGAATTGCAATTATATATATATATATATATATATATATTCATCACAGTTTGCCTTGGAATTTAGTTTGAGGGTGTTGATCTTAAACAGTTTCTCACTCCATTTAATGCTATATCTTGAGACGCTTACAATTAATACAACATCAGAAAATTGAAAGAAAAAGCACTGCAGTGATGCCCCAGAATTTTTTTGTTGCCTTTAAAAATATTGGAAATATCCCATCCTAAATGGGTTTTTTGGTAAATTTTTAGTGTAAATTGGAAAAACAATTCTAAGAAAATGAAAACTCACAAAAATTTTGAAACCACAAAATTTTACTAAAAAAACCTTGATCCTAAAAGTAAACGAACTTCACAATCCAAATTTACCGTATCTCAAATTGAATATAGTCACTAGTAGGCTACCCTCAAGATACGATCCAGATGTAGGTGCTGGTTCACCCTGGCCCTCCGCAACAAGAGGCAGAAACTAACTCTAACAAAAGGCAATTTGTTACATCAGACAACACACTACATGTCTTGTGACATATCTATGACATAAAGTTTTATGACCAATGTGAAATGAATGGTGTTGTTGTTTATGAGGCACATACAAAACCTGAGATTATAAGTTGACAATAATTTAACATTAACAGTACTCTGTGCAACTATAAACATCACATAGTTTAAATTGGAACAAATGAAACGACCAAGGTTACTTCCACAGTTACTTCATCCATATGTCACAACCGATGACCTGCTTGCTGCTGCATATGACACAACTCATCACCTACAGCTACAGGAAGAACCATATTCTGTTCTACAGTCCTGAGCTCTAAAATTCTTTCTTCCAATTGTCTAGATCAGCCTTCTTTTATTGGCAAAATTTAATGTAAATGCAGAACTTAAACTGAATTTTTTAAAAATGAAGTTATTTCTAGGGGTTTCAGTCATTAGAAGTCAGAAAAAAAAAAAATTAAATTAAATAGAGAGAGAGAGAAAAAAAATTGCCAGATTGCTATATTTGGTTCCTGTGCATAGCCAGAAATATAAAAGGATGACTATAAAATTGTGCCTCATATCTAGTTTATAGCCAGATTTGGCTAAATCTGATTGTTATATTTTTTACATCTTTCCTATGGACAGTCTCGCATTCAGGCTACATTAAAAAATATCCTAAGAAAATATTATTATACAGTCTAAATTGACTTCTTTACCCAACCTTGAGTTCAATTTTAAATGTATTTTAATAATCTAAAACATGTACCTTAAGAACCTAAAACCAAGTGGTGTGACGAAGTACATAGTTAGTTAGATAGTTTATCATGTAGATTGGAACCAGTGTTTTGAACTTCTTTGAATGTGCTGCAAATGACAGTGGTGGACCGAACATGACTAATGAACACTGAGTTGTTCAAAAGGGCTCCTAAAAAATTAAGAAGAATGTGCAATCAAAAGTCCAGGGTAAGGCAGGAGTGAGCATGATAAGTTAGTCAAAGAAAAGACACTGAAGATGCCCGGGACTCTTCAACCACCTTCTATATTTCTTGCATATTTATCCATTTGTGTTACCCTGGTGATGAAAAAAGAGCCTGAGTGACAAGTACAAATTGTTGATCCATTGGATTGGGTTGATTGGAAAAAATCCCCCAGCGTGGGCACATTATGAGAAAAAAAAGCTGATGATGTCATATATAGACAATAGGTTGTTGCATGTCGCAATAATATAGCATGATTCATAAGCTTTTCTATTTTCCTCTTTGACCTGTAGCCAAATTTGGATATGTCCTCTTGTAAATGATCACCAATTTGAGAAAAAAAACACTGGACCAGGGTATTGTTTCTAACCTTTTATTTTGCTAGAGACTGACAAAGAGCTGTATATATTCGTCATGCAGGCAATGCACAGCACATCATGACCAGAGCCGTTGTCATGAGTTTTTCTTTTCTACATGTCAACCCGACATGGCTTCACAGTCTTCTAAAAGTTTTTCAGGTAAATAACTTCCAATTCTTAACTATGATCACTCAATTATTGTACAAAGTAAATCACTGAAAGGTCTATAGAATCAACCCAATCCATGGATCAACAATGAATCACTCAGAAGTCAATAAACTGCTCCTGGAAAGACCATGTATTTGTCAAATAATGTAATTCTTTTCTGTTGCATTTTGGGTTTAGGAATTTCAATGAAGAATGTTCTGTTGTTGTGTTTTGTGGGTCTACCTAAAGAGAGAAGTATTCAATTCTTTTTCCTTGTGGTTGTCAAACGGAAAAGCTTTATGCATGTGATTCTCAAATATGAATAAAGATTTAATAATTTAGATGGTGACCAAATAGGGTCCTTGTGCAATAAATGATGAAACATCAATGGCAATAAAGGTTGAAATCATAATCCATTTGCAGTCACTAGATGAAAATTGCAACATGTACACACAAGCACATGTAGTCACATACATTACACTTCAAAGAAATGGAGATGTTAATGGTTTTTTGATATATATTGACTGTGTGTTTGGTAGTTTGAATGCAATATAAATTGCTTTATTAAAATTTGACCAATATGCTTCAATTACACCATATTTGCATTCATTTCTAGGGTCATTTGTGCGTATAAGATCTAGTTGAGATTTGGCTTCTATGGTGCTTCCCTTGAATTGTGATTTGAATTTGAATTTATCCATGAAATTTAATATCTTTTATTTATTTTTTGCATAATTATTTTTTCTAAAATACTAACATATTAAAATATCTCACAATGATTTTATGTAGAATGTTGAATCATAGTTTGAAAATTGTTTAGGATATAAAAACCAAACATGAATGAGCTTTATACACACATACAATTTTTATCTTATTTATTTATTTATTTATTTATTTATTTATTTAATTTTGTGTAGGGTGTTTCCATAGTATAGTGTACACAAAATCCTGTCACAATGTTGCAATTTTCATTGCACCCAAAAGTTGAAATGTCTTGGTAATTAGTTGGAGAAGATTTAATGTTCCAAATGTGTATTCAATGATAGTTCACATCTTAATCTACCATTATGTTATGAAATTGGTGTACATAAAATTGATACAATTATCCTTTTCAGTACATTTTTAATTTTTAATTATGTATAACATATTGCACATTAACACAAAAGGATTGAAAAATATTTCTTGCAACAAGAATTTTTCCATGAAATTTTGCATATACACCTATAAAAGCATAAAGAACAATCTTTTTAAATCATTCACATAATTTACTAGGATATTTGAATGTTCATTGATTTTGATGGTCATTAATACATTTAGGGGTTATAAGGATCCATTTTTGTTGATTGTTTTTTGGGGTCATCCTTAAAATTGATTTACATTTGGGCTATATGATATTTTTGAAGAAATGGTTTGGATAAGTTAGGTTCCAAAAAACCTAACATGGTTGTCAAATTGTTGTACTTTGCATACTAGCATACTTTCTATACTCATATGTCACCAGAGCAAATGTTGATCACTCAATGGAAGTACTCCAACCATTGATCAATGGACTAAATATACAGTTGATCTTTGGAACAAGGTTTGTTTGTAAAAAGAAAGGTTTTCCAAAAGAGAGTGGGACAAGTTTTGGGAGCAAAAGGGATGGAAAATTAATGCAAGTGGGACAAATTTAAAGTGATATGAAGTTCAACTCCAAACATGATGGGTGTTAATTGGCTTTGGAAAGTGTGACAATGCATCATCTACCTGAAATAGTAGCATGAAATTGTTGCGATGATGGGACAAGGTGTAATTGTTGCGCATTGTGACTCCAAATGGGATGGGTGATGGGGGTAGAATAAAGTGGCAATGTGTTGTTTTTGAGATATTTTGAATTTTAACAAGATTTTGAAGTTTGTAACAACGTGCTCCATTTCTGAATGTATGTTTATTAAACAAAAACCAATATTTATGTTGTTGAGGAATTTTTACAATCAGTCAAAGTTTGCAATTTTGGGTGAGTAGACTTTAGGGTCAAACACCATTGTTCTCTAGGCCTAAATTAGGTTTTTTTTTTGTTTTATCAACTTCATGGGGAACACCATGGACTAACGAAGAAAGGTTGGGATAGTTTGCCCAAGTCCATTTGATAAAGAAAGAAATTCTAAGACCTTGTTATAATTGTTTTGCAAATGAAACTTGAAAGAATGTGAAGGAAAAACAACAATTTAGAAAGAGGGTTATGCTTGTGGCCATAAATGCACAAAACCTTGCAAACTCCAACACTACAACATCAGAAGGAGATACATTCTAATGTAGGAAAAAGGTCTACGTTTTTGTGCATTAGATTACCTCTTTCATAAACTCAAAGCTTTCTTCCTTCCCTTCTATAGCAAACATAACAATAGTTATGGAAAAATTGATGGGGAGTAATATTATTAGACCCCATGTCCTACAATACTACTACCTACCTCCCAATGAAGCAAAGGCTCAAAATGCCCTTATCCAAGGTTTGAAAGCTAAATTTCAAGAAGTTAAAGGTGTGCAATCCAAAGATAAATTAGCATGTAAAGGTACATTGTTGAATGTTATTACTAGTAAAGAGATAATTGGGGGTTAGAACACTAGTTCAAGTCTTGAATACACACCCTTCCAACATTAGTTATGTCGTGCAAAGAAAACAACATGCACAATTGACCAGCAATTCACAATGGGCACTCGCTATCTAATGTCCTTGATATGACAACTATATCTTAGGTGTTTGACTAGTGGAGCAAGGAGACACAAATTAATCTAAACAATTATAATGTCATGAAAAAACTCATTACGCCAAAGGTTAATGAAGAACATTTTGATGTATTTATAATTTTTCCAAATGAGAATGTGGTATTTTTTTGTAGTTTAAATCTAATCTTATGATATGAGGAAAAAATGGTTAGACAAATTTTGTCTTCTAGATTTCAATAATTTATGGAAAGATTTACAATTTTTTTGTGATGAAATTATGTTTAATATCATGGTTTGTTGAAGACCTCTAACATGTCAATAGCAATTGGATTAAAACATAGTCAAAGGAGCCACCCAAATGAATGGACACTATTTAAAACTACATTTTTGTATGTTTGAAAGATCACAAGTGAAGCATAATAATTTGAATTATCATAATTTTTTTGGAATATTTTTCATAAATTGCAAAATCTACATACTCAAAGCTTAACACAAATCAAAAATGTTTTTGCATGTTCAAAGCACTCAAACTTTGAAAGTGTATAGTCCTTGTTTTTTTCAAATGTCTTTTTTTTCTACCAAATGTGCATTATTCCTTTTGAAAATTGAAGTTTATTTTAACATTAATGATTAAAAGGGCAAAAGGACTTGAACTAATGAATTTTTTTTATATAATTGATTTCAACACATTTGGTTGAAAAGTGCTTTTGACCCTAAATTTGATAAGTTTTATTGTTAGTTATAGGTGTCCAAAGAAAGGGCACTCTGCAAAAATGAACACCATGACACAAAAAATGAGCCACCTTAGTGTGCATTCATCCTTGTCACTATAAGAGATCATTAGTTCATTTGCAAAAATTTATAACAAATTGAAATATATATATATATATATATATATTTCTGGCAATCCAATGTAAGAGCCCTTCCCATAATATATGTACAAGTAACTTGGTCTTTCAATATTGGTAACATAGACATGTGCAGTAAAGTTTCCAAAAATTGAATGTTAATCTTATGATGTTGTGATGTGTATAATTCCAAAGTTCCAATATTGTAATATAATTGAATCAGGGTTTTGAATGGGCTTCCCATAATATTAGTTTGGGTTTGATTTATAAATGTTGTCACATTTGTAGGTCATTGTTTTTGTAGTATGTTTGGGTTAATTAGGGTTGATGCCACATCATCTAAATTAGGAAATTACAATGATCCAAAACATGATACAATGAAAATGTTCAAAGTTTTATTTATTTGTTTTCTATATTCAAAAGTGTGTTGTGGAACCTAATTTTTATTTTCATGGATATGTTGAAATGGATGGCTAATGTAGTTAAAGACTTGTGACCATCTCTTAATAATCTTATATATTTTTTATATTTTGCCCACATTTGTTGAATTGTAATTGTTGCACAAAGAAAATATAATGTGAACTTTAAAGACAATGGTCTACCATTATTAGTGAATGTCATTTGTTTGTGAAATATTATTTGTATTGTGTGTACATATGTACATACATACAATGTGAGGGTGTAATGTGTATTGTTTTCATACGATTCATATGTTTAATACACTATATTCAATGCATAACATATGTGTATAATCATGTGGTTTACTTCATGTATTTTATGAATATTTTGTAGTATGTTTATATAGTTTTTGGACATGTGTAAGTGTTTAAACATTTTTCTTTCTATATTTCTAGTTCCATAAACTATGTGTATTGACTATGTGTATTGGAATGTAGATTACTTTGATTATTTATGATTTCAAGTAAACCCATCCAAAATGTAACATCAAGCAGGTAACATTGTTAAAGGTTGAAGCCATGTTTTGTTAAACCTTTGAAGATAGGAACACCTATTGCTACAAATGCCATGTTGAGTTAGATATGTTGAAGGCAGGTCTAAATTATATGAGGGATGCAAAAAAAGGATTACATGTCAAGCTTGGGTGTCAATTTCCTTGTATCCATTATTACAAAATTATGCTTTTTTTTGCTACTAACATCATGTCTAAAATGACTATACAATCACAATCTAATATACTACTAGTCTAAAATGATTAACTATGTACATTATGACTAACTTCAAACGTAGCAATGTCTATTATGACTTTAAAAACTAGTATTATAGTCAAATTGGACAACATGTTTCACACATGGTGAAGGTGGTGCTTGCATGGAGTTGTTTATTTTGTTTGATCAATATGCTTAACATGACTAAAAGTAGTCATCATAGTATGACTATCATGAGTATTTTTATATGGTGACAATTTTGAACTTGAAAATAATATTATGTTTAGTGTTACCAATAAGCTTTAAAAGGTTCTAAGTACACATTTTATATGCGTACTCAAAGCCATCATTGGAAAATGGCCAAATAAATAGTTATTTTAGGTTAAACATGTGACTTTAAAAAAACCCTTATCCAGCCACCACCTAGAAGGTAACAGCCACAACTTAGAAAACATCTAGTAACACTAATGTGATGTGTCGATATGTAAACACACCACATGGCAACCTCTTAGTAGGTTTCACTTTCAAGTTTTTCCTTAAAACTTAAACATACTCTTCAAATCAATCGAGACATCATTTTCAAAGTTTTTTACTTACATTTTGAACAATTTACTAAGACACTCAATTTCATGTTGGCATTATCTTTCATTTTTTTCTAGCTTCAACTTTCGTATTTGTATTTTTTTCCTTTTATGACAAGAAACAAAGCTTCAATTATTTGATTTCATTTGCACATATTATGAAAGAGGGACCCATGGTTGGAGCTAGAAAAAAAAGGAGTTATAAAAGGACTTACAACTAGAACGAGAAGATAGTTGATTGTGTGTGACAATTGATTATGTGCGCCAACTAATTAGAGCAAGAAAATAATCACACAACTAGAGGAAAAAGGGTATCAGTTATTGGCGGCTAGAGCAAAAAAATAGCTGACTATCGGATTGTAAGGTTTTTTTTTGTGCATTTTGTCTTATTGTGTTTTCTATTTTCATTTTTTCTTTTTTCATAACTTTCACTTTCACTTGTTATTTTCTTTCACAATTTTATTTTTCATTTCGTTATTTCTCCCTTTTTGTATTTGGTTTTTTCTATATAAAGACAAAACTCTTTTTTTTTTTTTACTAAAATGGAAATTACAAATTGTTTCTTTTCTTAGCGCAATTCCACACCATTGCTATGCAATGTGCCTCAAGCTTCCACTTCTTATGTGTTGCATGCTATAATTGTAATTTTTTACGACAACAACTCCCAACATGCTTAGTTTTCTTGCACAAAATTTTGTTACAAGTTGTTTGGTAAAAATGTCTTTCAGTAATTCCTCTTTTGTTCCCAATAGTTGTTCTATTTCTTAAAAACAAACTACTCCATGGCCTCCTTCTAAAGCACTAGAATGGACATTTGTTCAATGTGTAACTCCATTTGCAAAACATGGGAGTTCTTGGGAACTAAAATGTAGGTTTTGTGCAAAAGGATTTAAAGCAACATCAATCACAAGAATTAAAGAACATTTTTTGAACACTTCAAATAACATAGAATTGTGCTTGGTAATTTCACAAAAGACCTTGCAACCATTGAAAGAATAGGTTGCAAAAGATTTGAAGTAAAAAGAATTGAGCAAAAGAAAAATAGAAACATTTACAAGTAAAGTCATTGATTTAACACAACCAAAATTACAAACAATTTGGAATTTTAAAAAACGTGAAGAAATGGATAAAATAATTGCTAAATTGTTTTTTGGATGTGGTATTCCTTTTAATGTCATCAAATCAAATCATTTCAAACAAATGATATTTGCTATTGGACATTACTGTTGGACATTACAATTTTGGGTATTTACCTCCAAGTTATGAAAAGTTAAGAACAACATTGTTGAAAGAAGTGAAAAATGATTTGATCAAAGATTTGGATGTTGTGAAGGAAAGTTGGAAAGAAATTAGATGTACCATAAAATGTGATGGTTGGACTAGTGTTGACAAAAGACCACTACTAAACATTTTATAGGTTTGTAAAGGGGATTGTTTTGCAAGTAATTGATACAATTAGCAAAACAAAAGTGGGAACTTATAATGCTAACACAATTTATGAAACAATTGAAAAAGTGGGAAGTGAAAATGTGGTACAGGTGGTGACTAATAATGCAGTAGTATGCAAAAGTGCTAGATGAATCATAAAGGATAAATATCCTCATATTACTTTCAATGGCTACATAGCCCATGGCATTGGTCTTGTTTTGGAGGATATTGGAAAAAATTACTAGGTCATAAAATTGTAAATGAGGCCGAAATTAATATAAAATTTATAACAAATCATCATAAAAACCAAGCATTGTTTAGAGAATTTTCAAGTAAGGAAAACAACTTGGAATTGTTAAGACTACAAGATACTAAATTTGGAACAAATTTTATCATGTTGGAAAGGTTGCAAAAAGTCAAAACACCAATTCAACAAATGATTGTGAGTTCAAAATGGAAAAATTGGATGTGTTCAAATGAAAAAGAGGATGTTGAATGTGCATGTTTGAACAATCAATTTTGGAAATTATTAACTTTAATTATGAAGGTAACTAAACCAATCTTCAATCTCGTGAAGCTTGTTGATTCTGGAAAACCAATAGCTAGAACATTCTATGAATATTATGATTAATTAATGGAAAAAATCAATGAAATGGATGGATTAACATTAGAAAAGAAAAATAATAATTGTTACTATAATAAATGATTGATGGTACTTTATGCATAGTTCAATGCATTGTGCAAGAATTGTTTTAAAATCAGTGTGGCAAGGAAAAGGGTTGGAAAAAGATAAGGAAATCATGATGGGTTTTCGAAAAATCCCTAACAAGTTTTTTCTAGATGTACAAGATCAAGCAAACATTAAAAAACAACTTGCTCATTACAAGAATATGGAAAGTATTTTTGCAAACCTTATAACATTGTTGGTGGCCAAAGAAATGCCTACACATACACGGTGGAACTCTTATGGATTTGAAACTCAAGAATTACAAAGCTTTACAATTAAAGTTCTAAGTCAAGTGATTGTAACATCGGCTTATGAAAGAAATTGGAACATATTTGAATTTATACATAGCAAAAAAGTAATAGGTAATTTCCGAAAAAACTGCAAATTTAATATTTATACTTAATAGTTTATGTTTGAAAAAAAAGCTTTTTGATCCATAATATAAGGAAAAATTTGTAGAGTGGATAAATGAAGATGAATAAATGTAGAGCAAGATATGATGAGCTCAATTTGAGATCCTATATTTTAAAAATTTTAAGATAATATTTTTTATATCATACACCATGATGTATTTTTGCTTTGCCTTTAAAAATGACATTTTTTGGGTATTTTTACCATTTAAAAAAAACATCATTTTCCATTTTCGGTAACACTATTTATGTTATATTATTATTTGGACTTAATTATGGAAAAAATGATAACATCATAATATAATTTACATGTTTTGAACTATTTTTCGTTATTATTTTATCAAATAAAGATGTTTAACAGGGCACATCAACTAGAAAATAACAAAATGCAATAGGAAAATGTAGTGCGAATTTAATTATTTATTTTTATGTATCAATATTTAACAAAATGGATCATAATAAATAACTAACTAACCATGTACATGTTAATTTTGAACTATTCAAATACCATGATATAATTGGTATTTATGATGAACCAAATGAACACATTTTTGTAGTTCCAAGTTAATTAATTAATTTGCTTCAATATTAATTAAACCATACATTAGTGACCAAGTTGGAACATCATCTAACCCTAAAGGATTTTTTTTTTTCTAATTAAGCATATTATTATAGAAATCTTGAACACACTATCCACATTATGGATATTTGAAATAACATAAAAAATTTCAAATGAAGCCCATGATTTGAAAAATAACACTAATACATGGTTCTAAGCTTTGTTTTGAATTTTCCCCTCTAATTAAAACTAAAACTGACGCACCCCCAAGCTCCTGTATGGACTCAAATGTGAGTCCAAACAAAAAACAATGGAAAAGCAAGGAGTTGGGGCACGCTCCCTGGCTTGCAACACTTTGAGAGGTAGAGCGGTGTGCTGGAGCTCCAGGATGGGACTAGGCAATGATAAGCATCAACTACTCACACAGACCTACACAAAACCAACACAAGGTGGTTAATGCATAGTTGGAACACTTTTGGTACTAAGATAAGCCACGAGCAATTCGGACTCACAAGACTCATCATGGCCCGGACTTGGGGGAAGCCACCACCTTCCCCCTTATAGTATACTCTGTGCCTCTCCATGAGGTCCACATCCAAATGGCTTTTTGTTTCAGGACTCCCAAGTGGAAGTCCCGAAATTGTCAAAGTTGGGACTCCTGTGACTTTGGGGCCCCATAACTTTGTTTGCAAACCTTCAATTGAGATGAGGTTTGAAACAAAGTTATAGTCCTTGTCGAGATCTTTTCAACAATATGTCACACGCCACCTGTACGCAAGGAAATTGAGTCGATTCTTGACTTTTAATGGTCGAGAGTCAAATTGCCAATTTGACTCCCGGCCCTAATTTGTGTTTTAGATGTCCAAATGGGTGATGCAAGCCCATTTTAGACATCTATGTTCCAATAGCTTTCCAATGGTATAAAGGACTCTTTGAGCCATTGGGTTTTGACCCTTGTAATTGCTCTCTGGACATTCGGGAGTCCTCTGGGACTCTGACTCCCAAAGTGGAAGCTCCTTTGGGAGTGTGAGGGTTCATTCCTTCACATTTTCCTTCACTCTTTCCTTCACTCTCGGGCTTACCTTTTGGTTCGCAACCTTGCAAGGCCTTGCCTTGGTCACGATCCCAAGGCTAGTGTTGCGACAAAAACCATTATATATATAATTTTAAGGCTAGGTTAACCATTGCTTTCAAAGATGCTTGACCCAACAAACTCATCATCTGCACTATGTGGATCCATCATTATCATGATTATTTTGACCCCTCCCATTAAACCTAACAACTACTAAGTTTGTAAGCATGAACGAAATTCCTCCAACAATAATGGCCACTTAGGTTGCTTTTGGAATTAAAATTGGAGCTTGTAAACCAATATTATTATGAATAACAACACTAATGTACTTGTCAATATTCTCAATTTTAAGCATGTCCAAGTCAATTGGGCTAGATTCAATTCAACCCCTATCAATCATCTTTAGGTCCAAATTTTTTAAGGTGTACCATTTAAGGTTATCTTTATTGGAATCTATTTTTATCCTATATTTTGATTACCATCAAAATTAATGAATCACAATGTGCCAAATATTTTATAAGTACCATATTTCAAAACACTACAATTACAAATTCCATTAATCTCATTCATTTTGTGTCTTTACATGGTCAAATAGGATTATGTAAATTAAAGGAATACAAAAAAAGGTGACACTATGACAATATTTTGAAACTCCTTAAAGAATTTGGACCCCTCCCACAAGTGTCTCTACATAAAACTATTTTCCATCCCCTTTTCCTTTGGATTAACCAAAAAAAAACTTATTCAACATCAATTGGGAAGGCAAAAGATTGATTAGAGATGGGAATTAAGGAATTGAAATTCATAAGTGTGAAACCATATTCATCTCTTTTGATTGTTGTGTTACTTTTAATATAATTGGCTTTCACCCAATTATAGAAAAGTACAATAATGTTCAGTACCCCGTAATTGATCGCTAGTAATTCTTCAATCCAACCTACATATTCTAGATTTGCAAGGATAGTCCATTGATCATTTGGTCTTGAAACACATTCTTGTTCAAATGTAGCAACAATACCACTATCACTTGTGGTTAAATGTTTTTCACCATTTGAAACACACAGTGGTTTCCAAAAGCATACATTACATGGTAGGATGTAGTTTCCAAAGTCGATAACATGAACATATGCACAACATCTATGTCAATTATCTCACCATTTTCAATAGTTGAAGATATGGCAACCCTTACCCATATTCGAAATGGGGCAATTTCTACTAGGTTGTCAAGGAAGACATGAACACCTTTACCTCAAGATCGACCAACAACTTGTAGAAACTTTCGTCTTGTTTGATTTTGTATCCTAGGTTTGACAATGTGTTTCCTAGATCACAATTTGTAAAGGTTGTTTCAAGCATATCAACCAAGGCATCAAAACATAACTACTATGATTCATATCCAATGTAAAGCTATAAACATGCCTTGTAATGCTTGAATATTTAATAAAAAGTTCAAAGTGATTTACAAGCACCATGGAGCCATGAGCTCCTCATTTTGAAAGACAAAGAGTGAGCCATCTCTCAAAAATTTGCATTCAATTTTTGTGGGTGCCCATTTCCTTCAACCACCTCATCAACCATACATGGATCTTTTTTTTCATCCCACTTTCTTCATTTTGTGGTTGTAAAGTCTTGTTAGTAATTTGTGCAAAACCTTAATGCCTCTTACATTACATATCCTTCTACCATGCTCCCTTTAGGCCTTGTTTTGTTATAAAGATGGCTTCTAGGCAAATAACAACAACTCCCCCAATATACAACCTTCTTGAATTTCCTAGAAGACCAGGATTCCATAATTGGGCCACAAGGTGGGCATCCCACAAGACCATTGGTCACACATCTTGCAAATAGCCCATAGGCTACAAAGTCATGCATGCTCCACATGAACATAGCCCTTAAATTGAATGTTGCCCCTTGGTATGAATCCAAAGCCTTAAAACCTTTCCACAAGATCTATAAATCTTCAATAAGAAGCTCCAAATACATATTAACATTTCCAAAAGTTATAGATTCCTTGTCAAGAATTATTAGGGCAAACCTTATGAAATATCTTTTAGTGACCAACCAAGGGGGTAGATTGTAATTCAACAAAATCATAAGCCATGTAGAATGGCATGAACTCAAGACTCCAAATGGGTTTACACCATCTAATGCCAACCTTAACCAAATGTTCTATGAGTCATTTGGTCATTTGTCATTGGTGTGTTTCCAACTCATGGTATTTGGGACATTTTGAATGAGACCATTTGAATTTGTTCCATTTTTATGCGAAACTAGTAGTTTAGCCAAGGTTTTACACATGTACATCCATAGGAGCCTGGGAACAAGAGGAAAGTGTTGAAGCACCTTTTGTGGAACTTGTGACCCATCCACAAATTTGTTACTATTACATTTTGGACACACCTCTAATTGATTTAAACTATCCCAAAAAAAGAGACAACCATTCCAAGGCATGCATGAATTGAATCATAACTTAAACCAAGTGTTTTAAATAGTTTACGGGCCTCATATGTGGTTGTTGGCATCTTATTCCCCTTAGGTAGCAACTCCTACAATAAGGAAAATAATTCATCCATAAACACATTACTAACCCCATGCACTATTTAAATTCAATAATAACAACATGATTGCCAACATGTTGGTTAAAAACCCTTCATACAATGGGGTTGAAACTTTTGTGATCCATTACAACTTCATGTTGTCCAATACGACTCATGAAATCACCTTCAGTTGTAATATTTTCCTAGGGTAGACCTTCAACCGGGCTTTGATTTTCCCTCCCTTGTTGCAACCCGTCAAAAAAAACAAATGCCTTAGCAACCATTCTATGAATGTGAACTTATGGGTCAAGTGTAGGTATATTACCCAAACCAAATGTTGTTGGGGCTCTTGTGATCTCCCCTTCATCTTTTGTTAATGTCTATCTAATTCCAACCATAAGGCTCATTTTCAATGTTTACAAATTTCAAATTTGAACCAAAATTGTTTAAACGTTACATGTAATCTTTTTAGATAACTACAAAACCTAGTATAACAAGGTGTTTATAGAAGGAAACAAAAATCAAGAATTCAAAGATGTTATGAAAATGTTTTAGAATTCCATAATAATATAGCAAGTTGTTTATGGAAGGAAAAAAATCTAGAATTCAAAGATGTTATAATAATGTTTTAAAATTCCATACCAGTATGCAAGGTGTTTATGGAAAAAAAAAAATCCAAAATTCAAAGATGGTATGAAAATGTTTTAAAATTTCATACCACCATTGGCCATTGAAAATATGGATCTCATCCATTTTGTCTCAAATGTCTTTTAATTGTGTTACTTATTTGTGCTCTTGCACCATTGCAACACATACACGGGCATTCATGGCTCATTAAGCCTTGTTTATTTGCCTCGAGGTTTTTAGCCATAAATAGTTTTTGGGCATCCATGTCCCCTTGCATTTGGCCAATTGGCAAATCCCTTCCCCTTGATATCCAAGAAAATACATTACTTTAGTTTATGATCCATTGGCTAAGTTGAAAACCATAAATATATGATACCAAAATCCTACTTAGAAATATGGGCCCAATTCAAGAATATACTTTAGAGAATTAAGAGCACAAGTATTCCTTATCAATTATCATATGCAATTAGGTTGTTTAATTAATAATCCAACAAGTTCTAAAGCAAGGAACTTTAATGATCCCATACATGTAATAATTGACAACTTATTAATGTAATATAGTATTATACTATAGTAGTAGACTATATTTCAAATTACTAATTTAGCAACTCATACAATGCAATACAATAATCCAAATACTATAATAATGTTATTACATTGATTAACATCACAAGAAGAAATACTCAAATATGATTGAGTTTATGATTAATATTTTAATCATAAAGGACAAAAATGATTCATAACCACTACTACCAAAGTGGGGTGTAATTTACTAGCTTAAATCACTTTGGGACCTTAAAAAGGAAATAACTTCATTACATTTTACTAATTTCACCTAGTGAAAATTATTTCACTATAATATCACTATGTAGACATCATGTTTCATTACTAATTAACATAATTCACTATTACAATTTACTATAGCAAATAAGTTTATTTCTATGTTTTTAAAAATATTATTTATGTTAGTTTATGATATACCCTTTATTATTTTAAGTTATTTAAGTTATTCTAACTTATATTTTATGTGAATATAGGCTATTATAAATTATTGTACCCTAAATTATTATATGTTATTTCAAGTTATATTTTAAATTATTCAAGGTCATTTTATTTTATGTTATTATAAATTATTTTATTCAAAGCATTATAATTCAAAAATAATTCAAAACAAAATATAATGACATAAAGTAAAAATTACTTAGAATAGAAAATAATAACCTATGAAAAATAATTTCAAATACCCTACAATGTAATAACTACCAATAGCTTATGATATTATAACATAGAAGATCAAACAATAATTTATAATACAATAATCACCAATAGTTGTAATATAACATATAATAACCAACAATAACTTATAATACAATAACCATTAATAACCATTAATAAAATAACGATCAATAACCACTAATAAAATAACCACCAATGGCTTTCAACAGAATAATCATTAATAGCCATTAATATAATAGCCACCAATAGGCATTAATAAAATAACCGTCAATAACCATTAATAGAATAACCACCAATAGTCATTAATATAATAGCCACCAATAGGCATTAATAAAATAACCGTCAATAACCATTAATAGAATAACCCCCAATAATCATTAATGAAATAACCACCAATAGTCATTAATAGAATAACCACCAATAGTCATTAATAGAATAACCACCAATAGTCATTAATAAAATAACCACCAATAGCCATTAATAGAATAACCACCAATAGGCACTAATAGAATAACCACCAATAGCCACTAATAGAATAGCCACCAATAGCCATTAATAAAATAGCCACTAATAGTCATTAATAGAATAGCCACCGGTAGTCATTAATAGAATAGCCACCAGTAGTCATTAATAGAATAGCCACCAATAGCCAATAATAGAATAGCCACCAGTAGCCATTAATAGAATAGCCAACAATAGCCATTAATAGAATAACCAACAATAGCCATTAATATAATAACCATTAGTAGCCATTAATAGAATAGCCACCAATAGCCATTAATAAAATAACCACCAATAGCCACTAATATAATAATCACGAATAGCCACCAATAGAATAACTACTAATGGCCATTAATAAAATAACCACCAATAACTATTAATAGAATACCCACTAAAAAACATTAATAGCCACAGATAGAATAGGTACCAATAGCCATTAATAACCACTAATAACACTAATAAAAGAACAACCAATAACCATATATTATAATTGCTGAGGATTGCCAAAAATAATCTAAAGTGAAATAATTTATAATAATAAAAAATAACTTAAGGTGAAATAACTTTCAATAGTCAAAAGTAACTTATAATAGTTACAAGTAGTCTAAATTGAAATAATTTACAATAGTCAAAAATAAAATAAAATAGACAAAAAAATTTACAATCGTTGAAAATAGCCTAAGGTGAAATAAATTAAAATAGCCAAAAGTAATTTATAATAATTACAATTATTCTAAATTGAAATAATCTACAATAGCCAAAAATAACATAGAATAGGCAAAAGAACTTACAATAACTGAAAATAGCCTAAGGTGAAATAAATTAAAATAGCCAGAAGTAATTTATAATAATTGCAAGTAGTCTAAATTGAAATAATTTACAATAGCCAAAAATAACATAGAATAGGCAAAAGAACTTACAATAACTGAAAATAGCCTAAGGTGAAATAAATTAAAATAGCCAGAAGTAATTTATAATAATTGCAAGTAGTTTAAATTGAAATAATTTACAATAGCCAAAAATAACATAAAATAGCCCAAAAAACTTATAATAATTGAAAATAGCCTAAGGTGAAATAAGTTAAAATAGCCTAAAATAACTTAAAATAACCAAAAGTAATTGTGAATAGCCGTAAATAGTCGTAAATAATGTAGAGTGAAATAATTTCAATTAATGAAAAATAGTCATATAATAAATGAGAGTAGTTTAACATAGGTAATATTATTATATTAACAAAAAAAAATCCATTTATTAAACTTTTTTTTTTCAAAAAAATGGTCATTGAAATGTTATTGAATAATGATATTCAATTTATTTTTTTGTTCAAATGATTTTAAACTTTCAAAAAGAAATAAATGTAATTATGTACGTTATTGAATTTTAAAAAAAAGTAAACTCGAATCATTTCATTTGAACAAAATCTCAATAAGATATGAATTTTCAAAGTTTATGTTTTTGTAATGTTTAAAATGAAATATTTGATAAATAGAATGTAATGTAACATATTATCACAATAAATGAGGTGACTTGATAGTAAGGACGTTTGCCCCCATTCCAAAGGTCAAGGGATCAAACCTCATTTGTGGTGTTGTGTGTGGTCAACAATGGTATGTTGATTAAATATTCTCCCCAAATAGCCAGAACTGGATCCGAGATTTCTACACAAATGTCAACACATTGGCTTTAAACATGACAATCCATAAAAAAACTGAAAGAAAACTGAACAAACCAAGACTGAAAATAAAACAAAGCATGGTCATTTGTGGCCTGATCAATTCTCTTATCACCCACCTTAGAAGCTTGAAGCTGCTATTCAGTACTGAGAAAATAAGAGCTTACATTGTGCAAGAATCAGAAAATCAGATTTTGAAAGTTTGAAATTGGTTGAGGCACACCATGCCCATCCCATTTCATGTACAGTTCACACCCACAAGAGCAACAAATTAGCATAGGAACTTGTCCACATGCAAAGTGTCTGAGAATCTCAGCTAGCACCTGGGCACAATGCATATGTGGCAATATAGAAAGAAAATCTTCTAGCAACAAAGTGGAACCAAATGAAACAATTGGTGCAACAGAAAGTCCCGCATGCCATACTGTGGACAAAACCTATAACACTAGAAATCCAAAGCTGCAAACTAATGCCCATCAACTGAAGCAGAACTCCTAGACTCAGATAGCGAAATCCACATAAGAAACTCCAAAAACAAGAAATATCAAAATTCCAGTCTCACAATCCTTGCCAAAAGAAAACCCTAAAAAACACATCACCTGTTCAAAAATCCTTATAATTTCTTCTCTCCAAGATCCTTTCATTTAATAACAACATGTGATCAGTGATGAACCCATCTACTAAGATAAATTGTAAGTTTTTCAATTTGTGTCCAGTTAGTTTGAGTGCCCAATTCTGAACAAAGGAGTTTAGGAGCTCAAATTACAAGAGAAGGTTCACAAAATGTAGCAAAATATTGATTTGATAGCATGAAGGTGTTTTTTCAGGTTACGATTGTGCCGACGATTGGTGAAGAGAAAGAGGCAGTTCAATTTAGGCCTGATCACTCTAACGTTGAGCTTCAATCTGTCAGGTACGCTCCATCATAGAACAACCATGAAGGTTTTTTGACGAACAAATGTCATTTGATTCGTAACAAGTAAGTTTGTCTTCTCGGAAATGTACACATTTCCATTTTAGGGTTGCAACTTAGTAAAACCTTTCTTCTGTTTTATTGGTTGGTTGACATGGAACGTTTGACTACATTATAGTTAGTTCAACTTGCTCCATGTGCAGATGAACTTTGGAATGGTGCCTACTACGTACACATTTCTCATGGAGGCTTTGGTCTTGTGGTAGTTTCATATAGATGGATGTTACAAACATGTCATCACTACACCTGTGGAAAGTTTCACTCATGTAGTTGGGAGGAAAAGAGGGAGGACCCTGAGTGTTTTGTTGCTATATTACTCAATTCTTAAATTGCTTGGAAATTTGCAAGCTTAGACTGCATATAGACATTCTTCTTCACCTACATATAGTCGATGGTTCTTGAGTTGAGAAAATGCATACCTTGTTCATAGCACCTTTGTAGATGAGCACCATGTGGGCAGACACAGTGGATTAAGCTCACACTGCTGCACTTGACTTTGTGTTTGCAAGGTTTTCTGATCGGGGTGACCTTTATGGCTTATTTGACTGCCAGTATGAATATAATCGTGTTGAGTCCACTTGATCTTATCATAAGCATTGTTGTCCAAGGCCTCTACTACAAGTGATGGAGGCTCTCAGTTTCACTCTATCTCCACTTGGCTCTCCTCTCTGCGTGCACTTTACTTCTTTGTTCATTGATATGCTTTCATAGAGGAACCAGCACTCCTGCCTTTGAGTTTATTGCAGGCAGTGGATGTGGAGGCATTGGAAATTTTGAATAGTTGGTATGATTGTGTGCACTTGAGGTGAGCAACTCTTGGGAAAAGAAACCCACATAAATTGTTCCAACTCTATTGCCTTTTGATCGTACATACAGCTAGTACCAAACAAAACAAAGAAGTGCATGTATTGTGGATAATGCTCCCTGCCTTCCTTTAAAAGCAAATCGATTGTATGTACAAGTCTTTTGACAAAGCAATGTAGAGCCACATACCTTGCATTTGTATTCACTGTCATTCTTAGAAAGCCTTTGCATCATAATCAATGGCAGATCCCTTCAGCATTTGCTAGTATTATGTTTCTTCTTCAGTTCTTGAGGGGAAGTAACAATTTTCCTGTCTGGCTATATTTTGACAGTCCTTGGGGCAAAATTGAACTCTTGTTGATGAGACAGTTAAGCAATTAACAAAAGATCATTTCATTCTCCAAGCAGAGTTTGAGGAACCAGTATAGGTACAAAATTCCACATGAGTTACAATGCTTACAAGAAAAGAATTATCTATACCTCCTTGTTGCTTATGTGTGATCAATCTATGTGATTTGAAAGGAATTTCTTCTCCAGTCCCTGCAGATCAGAGAGAGAAACTGTGGCAAGAGTTCTTTTTGGATCCTTTTCCATCGAGAGTCCACCAATTAGAGAAGGTAAGGGAACATCAAACCTGTCAGAGTTCACATGTCAATGGAGCCATAACTCTTGTTGGTGTCAATTTTGTTGCCTTTTCTTTGTTGCTATCATGCCTTGATCTTAACTTGGCAGACATTTAGGGTAGAGGCCCTTTGCAATGGTGGGATAATTGTAGTAAGTTGGAGACGGTAGGTAGATGCAACATGCTAATGGAAAAGTTAAGTGTGACTTCCACTGTTCTTATGGTGCTATCTATCCCTAGGATGTGGACAATACATGGCTGATCAGCTTGATATGGATATCTGGTCGTAGACAATGCAATTGTACCCATACTTCAAACATAAAATAGCCAAAAGGGTCACTTTGGCTTTGGGACTATCAAAACCTGCCATGGGTGGCCACAGAGATGGCTACACTGGCACCAGGCACAATGTAATCAAACATATTTGCATGGAATCAGAAGCTTACAAAATATGTGACAGATGGGCAACTAAAGAAAACAATTCACCTTTTCTGACAAATGTGATGAGAAGTGAATCTTGAAAGAATTCACTTCTGTTCAGGTCGTTAAGGCATGTGCTGGTTTAGGAACATTTGAAAATGGCAGGCTAGTTTCGAACACATTACAGACATGTCAACACATTTTATCATCATTTTTTTGGTTGTTCCCTATATTCTATTGGGGATTGGAACAAAACTCTCTCAATGTGAAAACAATCACCATAACCAACAACTGTAACCGCATGGATGGGGTGTCTTGAATCATTGGTCCTTTTGAATTCATCAATACCTGAAGACCAGCAACTTTGAAGGCGTTGCAAGAGGTTTGAGATACAAATTTGTAGTAGATGCATGCAAATTGATGAACAACATTGCAGTAGCTTACCCTGTAAAATTGTCTTCATGGTTTGGTGCAGTTGTAAACTTCTTGTTTGCAAATCTTTTGCATCAAGTTTGAGGGTTGGTTTCATTAACAGACTAGGAATTCTGACAGATTTTTTTGTGGTCATCAATATTTTGTCTTATATAATCTCTCATTATTCAGGTTATTGTTGGCTTTTTAGGCCATGCATACTGTGTAGAGAAGGGAGGGATGGAGAGAAGCAACAAAGGAACCTTGACTACCTGCCATCTCCCACACTAGTTTTACAAGTGCCTCCAAAGGTAATGATACTATGATCATAATTCTGGAGTTGTCGCAGTAGGACCAAGGCACGCAACTGGACTATTCATTGTGTAGTACCCAAATTTTTTTGTTGTTATGGGTTTTTTCTTTCTCTTCCACTATGCTTAGGTTATCCTCCCCCCTAACCAAATTATTGATCAGCAATGCACCTTCAAATGTCTGTTGTTCAAATCTCTGGAACTGCTGTGGATTTTCATACCGGACCAATACATTTGCAGCATCCAGTCCAAAAAAGGTTTCTAGCTTCATTAGAAGATTTCACCCTTGTCTGTGTTGGGAGCCCAGTTGCAACAGTCAACGCAGGACATGCTTGGAGACTTGACACCTGCAATTGTTGCAGTCAGTGTGGTTCTGGCGAGCATGGTTATTTTATTAATCCTCACTAAACTGTTCGGTGCTCTCTGGATCAGTGAAACCATAAGAATTTTGATACCAGATGCACCATAAAGTGCTTGAAGGCTTAGGATATTCTTCTTTTGGTTGTTAAGCAGTATCATGATTTTCCAACCAGTCTCAAGTATGTTCTCATGGGATGTGAGGAGAGAGGCATTAGCATTTCATTGCTTATGTCCCTAGATTTTCCAAAGGCCTATAGGTTAGTTTGTTGTCAATCTTTGTCAACATCTCACTTGGTCAATGAAACAACTCTAGAGAATTGTTTCACCTAGAGTTTCACTACTTGTATTCACAATTTATGATGAACCCAATTAAGACCCTGATGACATTTTGATTGGCTATTTGGTCTCAATGTCTTGTCAGGGGCTTTAACTTGATTTTGTGTCCATTGGTGTTCCAATAGGCTGTTTGGTCATTGGGGCATTGTTGGACTCTTACTTGGCTTTGTCATTTTTTGTGAGCATGGGTATTGACCAAATTGGCAATTTGATGCTTTTGTTAAAAAAATTATTTATAATTGTTTGGGAAGGATAACAGCAAAAGTAGGAAGGAATAAAAAACTCAGAGCATTATTGTTGCCACCAAAATTTGGGTGTGCTTGCCATTGTTTCCTCTCTTCCTTTTTTGTGTCCCTTGGGCATAAACATTTCATTTGCTTCCATCCCCAGATTCATCTGACACATTCCATCAGCTCCCTATAGTAGGCCAGTGTAACTATTATCTTGGGAACCAGTTTCTGTTACAATTCATGATACTGATCAGCCCCCTACAACAAAGAAGGGAAACAAAGAAGGGAAAAACACATGCAAAAAATGAAAAATGAAAACATGAGATACATAAGGATGAAAGAACAAAAAATAACAAATAGAACAAGGAAGATGGGCAAAAACCAATACAATATCTTCATAAGTACTAAGGATTTCTTTACAACTACAATTTGAAATAACATGCAAAGAAATGAGACAAATAGCTAAAATGTATTGGGTTATATATGGATATTTTAGATATGACAGCATAACAAGCAGCATGGAAAAGAATGGAAAAAAAGGAACCCTAACCACAGTGAAAAGAGAAAACCAGACCACCAAACACAGGAGCAATTTGAATGACAACATCAATGATGTGCAATAGGGATGGCACTAAACACTTATCACAACATTCCCATTGACTACTCAAGCAATGACATCAACTAAAGCAAACTAATTAAAAAGACCAGGATGTTTGTCTTTGGCAGTGAACACATTAGTTGCAACACAAGAAAAAAATGCTTATTACTGCTACAACAGAATATCATCTTTGCTAAATTCATTCATGGGAGCTTTAAACATGCCAGGCACATTAAGAAATGAATGACACAACAACCCAAGGCAAGGAAGAAATCTTCCAACAGACATTTACAAAAGTGAGACCAATTGGCAACTGGTATCTGGACCAGGTGAGGTTGACAACAGTACCTTCTTTCACTTGGATATCTGAAAACTGCTACATACTAACCCAATAAAACATGCGCTGAAAAGGCATCTTGACAAAGTCTTCTCATCTTGAAGGCATTGCCAACCATAACATACCACTTAAGTCTAAACCCCAAAACATTGGCTTGCGACAAGGCAACATGCAATACCCCAAAAGGTCCTCTTGGACCATCTTTAATAATTCTGGCAACGTGAAATCAACATAAAAAGAAAGAGGGGGTGAGCAAAAGGGGTAAGTGGCGAGTAATATATCAATTCTTAGCAAAGGTTGGATGGTGAGATAAGAGCTTCCACTTGTGGAGGTGTCCCTGCTATTATCTTCTAGTTCAGAATGGTTGGTTGGGTCTGTCACAACTGCAATATTCAATGGCAATTCAACATGGACATTGATTTGGACCACAAAACTACAAAACAATGCATTCCCCATTCTTGAGCTTCCAGCTGCTTCAGTTAGTCATTCAATACATACTGTACACACAAAGCCAATAACACATAATGTGAAAAACCTAGCAATAACATGACTTGGTATAAAAGAACTAGAGTTAGTTGTGGAATTTTTTATTAAAAATTTTAATACTATGCACATCCAGTGGACAGACCTGGTTGTCAAGCAGATATTTTATGGAGAAATTTTGCAAAGCACTTGTAATTTTACCATGAAAGTAAAAGTCAATCTGAATCACACCGCTTAATGCCTTTATGGGAGAATTTAATACACAAAGTGCCCTTCAAATGTATTTTGCCTGCTGGTCTTGTCCAGGTTGAGAATCTTCTGCTTTCTCTGCATTGATTTGTTGTCCACATTTCACATTCACCTCTCGCATCTCAAGATCTAGCATCTCGCCCATTGTCTCATGTGTACCTTGCCTTCTCACATAGCCAGTCAAGGTCCATTGTCACACGTCAACAAATTAATATCACTTCAACCATTGTATACATACAAAAACAACAAACATGAAAAAAGATGGAAAAATGCAACATACAAATTTTCTGGTTTCAGAATGGCATCATTATTGATAACTTGCAATGCCTTTTGTAATGCTCACTTAGGTGCCATTTCTTTTTACGACTGCCAAAATTTAACCCTTCTCAAAATTGTTGAAGCTCCTCTGCTATCATCTGTGATGATGCCTCCAACAAACCCCAGTGAATTGCTCCTGCTCTATGCTCTTGAATATTCATACACTGGCAAAAAATCCGATCACACAACATAACCATCACTAGATGCCATGGTCATGGCTTTGAAATTTTTCAAGGCACCACCAATGAATGACTTGGAACCTACATTTCCCACCATGGGAAAGGAAAAGAAATACAAATGTTAATCAATTGGGCACTATCATGTTTATCGATCGCAATTGTCACAATATGAAGCACCTTACAATCTTGTTATTTACAAGAGACAAAAGCCCCACCCTATCATCTGCTACAAAAGGTTGTAGGGGCTTTGCAAAACACATATCCAATAGTGCACATGGAATTTAAGCCCTGCCCCATATTCAGCCACTTGGCCTTATATTTTTACTCATGGGGGTTCTTGAGTACACAGATAAGCAGAATACATATCCTTGCCCTAGAGCTGACCAAAGGATTCAGACAAATATATAAAGGTTTAGCAAGGTTTTAATATACATAATTAGTGAGTTGATGACAACATTCACCGAACATAATAGATCTGATAAATTTCCCTGAGGTCAGAGGCATTTGGAATGGTTGAGGTACTGATATTACAAACAACAGCAAATTGTGTTCAATATTAAATCTTTTGTCTTTACTGAGCACAGGCCCAAGAACTTGGATACAGATGGGTTTGATCCAGATTTTATGTATATCTTCATAAGCAACAACCAAAGGCTCTAGAAGAAATGGACAACTGGTTATCCTAGTAGAAGACCACCAATTTGTGGTCAAAATTAAACATTCTGTCTTTATTAGCACATGGAACATGGATACAGATTAGGTGCAGGGTTCAGGGTTTTGAGGGTTTAGACCCAGTAAACAATCAGCACTTCAAACTTGCACTTCAGCAAATTCGAAATGAAGAGCACCACTTGGCAGAAACTGGCTTTTAATTCAATGGGTTGAACTGGTTAGATATATGCTCCACCACCCCTCAACAGCCATGATCAAATAACAAATGTAGCAGAAGTTTCACAAGAATATAAGATTTCTAGTCTTGGTATTCTGTCATAGTATGTTGAACCCTAAATGTTTAGCACCTCAGTTGGGCGTCTTTTTTAATCTAAAGTTGCAAGAACAATTCTTTCTCATAGCTGCTCAGAATGATCTTTTCCTCCAAATCTTTGTGCATATAGCTTATATGGGTTGTCCCAAAATCTGTTGAATGAATTTGGTTCAATGAAATGGTTCAAATCAGAAGGTGAAATTGATGCCCACAAAAATAAATTATGAATTAACTGATAAAGGAGGAGCAGAATAGGTATTTCCTTTTGAATAAATGATTCAAGTCCTATTCTCTTCTAGGCCCAGTTGTAGAAATTTGGAATTTATGAATTTGGTGGGATTTCAAAAAAATTGGATCCTTCATATGTTTCGCCATAGCCCTAGTACGCAGGTACCACTACCATGGACGTGAGAATACTACCATTGTTGGTGATAAGCATGAAGGACAAGCAAGTTGGCATTGGTAAGAAGAGCTTCATCACTCCAGGGCTATTCTACAGTAGTGTACCTCCTTAAATTCCGAGAAGAAAACTAATGCAAATCCAACTATGAGTAAAGGAACATCACATCACCTAGTACCTGAGGTGTCGGTGTCATCGCCAACGGCCTTCACTAGACCGAATGCAAATGTTGATCTTTTGACCTTGTAAGGAAGATGGTTGAGCAGATGCAAAATCATACAGGTTTTCCCTGATCTCCTGCTCTCTCCTCGTATACCCTAGTCTGGATGAAGAAGAAGCTCCTCGTCCTCCTCCTCTACTCAATGTGTGCAGCACTGATGGTTCAGAGGCAAGAACTCCAAACTATCCTCCTCCTCCTCTACCCAACATGTGCAGCACTAATGGCCCAGAGACACGAACTCCAAATCGTTTCCTCCTCCTGTGCCAAGTCCTAGAGTTGTTGTTCCTGAAGCTCCAACTAGTCTTAGTGTTGCGACTCGTGGTGCTTCTTATTTTAGGAAGATGATATTGTTGAGGAAGAGGCTTTGTGGGTCGTGCAGAAATGTTGGATTCTAAGGGTTAAATAGGTTTCTAAAGGGTTTAAAGGGTTTAGGGCTTTAGGGGTTAAATAGAGTTTTAGAGTGTGTAAAGGGTTTAGGTTTACAGTACGGTGTTTAAGGTTAGGGGTTTAGGGTTTTAGGTGTATAGGATTTAGGGATTTAAGGTTTTAAGTGTTTAAGGGTTTATGGTTGGGGTTTAGGGTTTTTAAGATTTATGGTTTAGGGTTTAGGTTTGCGAGTTTTAGGGTTTTAAAGGTTTATGGTTGAGGGTTAAGAGCTTTAAGGTTTAGAGGTTTATGGTTTAAGGTTTGGAGTTTTACATTTTAGAATTTTGGAGGTTTAGAGGTTCATGGTTTAAGGTTTAGGGTTAGGGCTTTTAGGGTTTAGTGTTTAAGATTTTTGAAGTTTAAAGGTGTATGGTTTATAATTTTAGAAATTTAAAAGCTTAGAGGTTTAAAGTTTAAAATTTAGGGTTAAAGGTTTTAGGGTTAGGGTTTAACAGTTAGGGTTTAAGGTTTAAGGCTTTGTAGAACCTAACTCCCACTTTAAAACCCAAATCACATACTTTAACCCCATTTCTATCAAACCCTAAACCATTATACATCAAACATATGTATGATTGACAACACTTGTAAACATATTATATAAAAACAACACAACTAGCATCCCTTATCCCATACAACAACCCTAGATGTTGAACGCTTGAATTCAGACGATGTATTATAAACCTTAGACCTTCAACCCTATACATTATACTCATGACCTTTTCCCTATGAGTGATATTAACTTTGATTATAACTTTGTCATACTAAGTTTCATCAAGTTTATATAATTCAAGGTCTAATGTACAAATTATAATGATTTTTTCAATTTTGGCTTTCAAAATGCATTTGCCATGTTTCAAAATAATCCATCCTTTTCTAAATTGCTTCATGAGATTATTGTAAAAATGTAATATGACGCGCTCCCAAGCTCTTTGATAGATTCAAAAGTGAGTCTGAAGTGAAAACAATGGAAGAGCAAAGAGCTAGAGCACGTTCCCTAGCTCGCAGCACTTTGGGGGTAAAAGGGCGTGCTGGAGCTCTAAGATGGGACTAGGAAAAATGACAAGCAACTAATCACTCACACAGACTCGCACAAAATCAAACAACAAGTTGGTTAGTGCATAATTGGAGCACTCTTAGTGCTAGGACGAACCATAGGTAAACTCGGACTCACAAGACTCACCACGACTCGGACTTGAGAGATGCCATCACCTTCCCCCTTATAGTATACACTATGCCTCTCCACAAGGCCCACATCCAAATGGCATTTTGTCTCGGGACTCCCAAATGGGAGTCTCGAAATTCCCAAAATTGAGACTCTCACAACTTTGGGGCCCCATAACTTTGTGTGCAAACCTCCGATTGAGATGAGGTTTGAATCAAAGTTGTAGCCTTCGTCAAGAACTTTCCAATGGTATGTTGCACGCCACCTACACGCAAGGAAATCAGGTCAATTCTTGACTTTTAGTGGTCGGGAGACCTCGGCCTTTCTTTTGAACATAACTTGTGTTTTAGATGTCCAAATGGGTGTTGCAAGACCATTTTTAAACATTTACATTTCAATAACTTTTCAATGATATAAAAAACTCTTCAATTCGATGGGTTTTGACCCCTATAATCACTCCTTGAAAATTCGAAAGTCCATCGGTACTCTAACTCCCCAAGTGAGAGCTCACTTGGGAGTGTGAGGGCTCATTCTCTCACATTCTCTTGCATTCCCAGGAATATAAGATGTGCCTCCTAGGCCTCCCTCTTATCCTGCACTCTTGCAAACCCTTGCCTTGGTCGCGAGTTTAAGGCTAGGGTTGCAACATTATGATAGCATTTTGGAACACCTTAAAGAATTTGGACCCAAAAGGGTTTTAACAATTTGTGAAAGAGGCAAATGTTTTATAAAAACTAACTTTTTCTTCAACTTAATTTGTAGTTTGTAATTAGATTATGAAGTGCTATTTAATAAATTATAATTAATAAGTTAGTTAGATATTACTTAGAAATTTTACCTATTAATTGGCTAATATTCTAGTTATTTAATTTTAAATTTAAAAAATAGTAATGAACTTTTATATGTAATAATTTTGGTTAATTAGTTATTATTTCAGTCATTTATTTTTCTATGTATGAATTATGAACTAATAATGTACAACTAAATGAATTTTTTATTTAGTTATATAAATAGTTGGTTAGTTAATTAGTTAGTTACATAGTTATATAATTTACAAAATTTTAAAGGAGGACAAAAGATATGAGATAATTTTTATAGTTGCAACCTAGTTTGCAATTAAGTTGTAACTTCAATTTTTATCCCATATGTTTTGTCCTCCACTTCTATTTTGAAAACTATGTAAAAAGGAGGCTTTGTTTTACACTTGAACATAAAAAAACACATGTCAATTGGGATGAGCCAAAGGAGTTTAACCCTTTAAGAAGTTTAACCCCAAAGGTTAAACCTAACAAAAATAAAATATTTTCCTACCTCCCTAACTAGCCTACCTACCTACCTACCTATTTCCACATACCTATCTAAATATTGATTTTAAATTCATTTTGACCAAAATCCAAAAATGCCACATGGCATATTGATTTATGCCATGTGTCACAATTTAAAACCATATAAATTATACGATGAGGATCCATTATTTATTTTAAAAACAAAATTTTCAAACCTTTTTCAATTGCCACATGTCATTATGTAAAATGCTGATTTTTATAATAATATATGAATGGCATACAATAGTATATAAATGGTGAAGTATTTGTTGACCATTGATTTCATCCACATTTGTAACTAATGTCTAATGCAAGTAAGCAATTTTTAGCAACAAATGTGTTTTGCAACTAGAAAATAGTTGCAAATGGTAGTTTTTTTCTAGTTTTTTTCTAGTGTGTTATTTTGATTCAGTGTAGTGATGCCATTTGGACAATCCTTAGTCGTTTGATGACATAACACTATTGACTCACACATGTCAAATGTAGATGTAGCTTTAAAGGTTTTTAACATTAATTAAAATGGTTTTAGTGATGACATGTGGCAATATATTAGCATCTTTTCCCAAAATTAAATTTGAAATATTAAAACTTGATGACACATGGCACTATATAATTTGTCAAGGAATTACATGATCTATATTGCCCACGGGTAGAGTTGTGACACATGGCAATGTGAAAAAAAATCAAATTTAATTAGGTTAATAAGTTGTAATTATAATGGGACACATGACAAAATATATGTGACTCATGTTGCTATTTAAATATATTATACATGTATTTTTATTACATGTGACATTCACATTAGTGGTGTATGTGACTATGGTAGTTGCATAACAAGTCATTAATATGAGTGTGTTTTATGACTAGGTGAGTCACATACCATATAATATGGATATTCTTATTATAGGTGGCTTTCCAATATATCATACATGCGACTATATGAGTTGCATGTGAAGTCATTATGGTAAATACAAAATCTCTAATCCTATATTTTGATCTAAACCTAGACTGAACATGTCATAAAACTAATACAAAATAAATCTATTCATTCATATCTACTCATATCTAGTTTCAAAATTAAAATCCAACAATGAAAGTATGATAATAAACATCAAAACAACAATTTTGGCTATGAAAGTAAAGCTTTCCAGAAATCAAAGTGTTATGCTCTCATGCTCCATTGAAACTCAATGTTCTACAATCCTCTCCTTTCTTCCTCATCTCCAAAGATATAAAATAGTCCTATGTTCTATTCAAATTCAAACAATGATAAAAAAACTATGTAATCTAACTAATAATTTTTAAAACAATAACTAATTAAATAGAATTATACTAACTAATTATTATCAGTAACTATTCCCTTAACATTACCCCACATGTATTCTAAATTACGTCCCATAATTCTAGATCAAAAATTTGTCAAGAAAGTTAATTCATATGTTGTTTCTAATCCTGTGATTCAAAAATTTGATGTTGTTTTAATTGCACTATAGTCTAATCTATTTGTATTACAATTTGTTCTGCCTATGGCTGTTGTACTTCAAATTGAAGCAACATCTGATCTTCTGTTGTATACAAATTTTGTTGTTGCTCTTTTAGTGTTTCTATTAACAAATGTGTAATTGTTTGATGATGTGGTACTATCTATTCCTGTGACTACAACTTTGATGTCACTTTTGGATGTCATTATGATTATAGATCTAATGTGATATGAATCTACTCTTGTTGTTGCAACTTTGATGTAAGCTTAGTCTGATCCTATTAAACTTCCTAAGTTTTGTGTTCCTCAGTTTGTATTTACTCCCCTATTTCTATGGCTGCAGATGCATAGTCCTGAGAACTAACCTTTTATCTAATAAATTCTATTGGTTCTAGAGTACGTTTTAATTCAAATGTCTCACCACCAACATCCCTCTTAGGGCTATCCCTCCCACCTTTGAAATCTCTTGGTTGTATTTTATTACATTTGTCAAAACCGTTACCTCCTCAATGTTCCATTCTTGTGAAAGGCTTTTAGCTTTCAAGTAATTGGAGGTCTAATTATGCCAAGGTTTCATTGCCATTCATAATGGAGGTTATTAATTCAGAAGACCCAATGATGCTTCCTTATTATGGGTTTAAAAGAACTTGAAACCTTTTGCAACATACACTTTACTTAAAGATGTTAACAATGGCAATTTTGTTCTAATGAAGTCACATGATCCTATCCTTGTTCATGTGTGGATGGGAAGAACACAAATTGATGTTGCCAAAGATGACCAAAATGAATTTCTCAAAATGCTAATGATTCAATGGTGGGTTCCTATGAAGAAAAGGTCAAATTTATATGAATGACATTTGTATGAAGATTGTTAGAATGGCAAGTGGAAATATAATTTGACAAATCTAAAACAATGGCTTGAGATTTCAATTGTTCTTTTTTTTTTCCTATTCCAAAAAATACAACAAGCAAAAGTCAAATTATTATTTTTGATAGTTGTGTTTTTTGAGCTAAAGTGAATCTTGAAGCTACTAATGCATCAAATAATTTCTAAAGTATGTTGGTGACTTCAATAAAATATTAGTTATTCATAATATCTTTTTATCATTTAATGCATTTCATTTTTGTTCTTACGTTTTGGGTGCATTTTTAGTCTTTCACATGTTATTCAAACAATTTAGTTATAAAACAAATTATTCACAATTTTCTTTGATTATTAATAATTAATAATTTATTGATTATTATTCATTGTTACCACTAGCATGGACTTGTTTGAAATTTTGATAATCCAATTATAGTTGACACAAAAATTTGGAACTTTCCTTTTTACTTTAAAATCAATAATATGCTATGTTGCACGTGGTGGCCACTAAGCAAACTGGTGTATAAAATTTGAAACTACTAAGATATTTGTTTTATTACAAGCAACATCTTTAGCTTCATAGACATTATAACCATTGTTGGATTGGCATGGTGGTGTTTTTCTGAAATTCAAAGAACTAAATTTATCTTTGACATTATTGGGAGCACTAACCCATGGCTTTCATTATCAATAATATATTATTATTATATATCACTTGGTGGCCAGTAGGTGGAATTATCTACTCATTTCATAATATATAAAACTCAAAACTACTAATCAAGTAGCATGTTTTGATCCATTTATGGATCCATTTTTAGATTGGCATGGTGTCCCTTGTTTTAATTTCAAAGAATTGAGTTTCTTGTTGTTAGATGGATTATAAATGCATTGTAAGTGTCCCATCAAATTGATGTGAATTCTTTTGAGAAATCATAATTTTTGGAACATTTGTTAAGCTTTGGTTTTTTGCATGTTAGTCCCCTCCTTCATTAGACATAACATGAATATTGATGTTATGTTTTGGGAATTTTTGGTGACATTGTCATGTTTATTTAATAATAAGGTTACTAATACATACATTTAATTGGCATTCATGTATAAAATGATCACAAACTTGGTAAATCAAGTGGTCATTAAGTGGAGTTCATTCCATCCACCAAGTTGTCTAAAGTCCTAAATTAAAATTTTAGTTTTAAATCAATTAAATTTTTATTCTTTTTGACTAATTTCAATCATGTTAGTTGTATTAATCAACATAGAAAACTCCATGTGAGCACACATTTACCACATGTGTAACATATTGTTTGATTTAAGTATAATGCTAGAATTTTTGTCATAATGGACATTATTACTTTTGATGTTAGTCATAAGGGACACATTTGGTCACTTCAAATTGTTAATTTAATCTAGATCTTGACTATATAGTCATTTTAGACATGATGTTAATAGCATAAAAACCATGGTTTTGTAATAGTGGAATTTAGTTATAGTAATGGGTGTTGTTACATCAACCAAGTCATCTAAAACATTAGACATTTGGTGGACCTATGACAAAACAAGACAACATTATGTAAGCAATAATCAATTGTAATGAATGTTTCATTGACAAACAATTTCAAACATTGAATTTTCAAACATTAAATTTTTAGGTATGAAGTTTTCGAACACTAAATTTTAAAACTTTCAATATAGTTCAATCTAGTGCACTTAGTTTTATTTTTAAGTTGAATGGTATTTTTGATCTTTTTAATTTTGTATCACCATATTTCCTTTAGCAATTGATATAAGTCCTTTTTTTTTCATGTGTTATTGATTTGGTCAATTGTTACAAATCATAGGTGAATCATTTTTTTTGGTCCTTCTCATGTTTACAAGTTTAATTATAGTTCCAAATAAATGTTAGAAACCATTGTCGAGTTTTTTCACTTCTTTAAACATTGTTTATTTCTATAAAGCTATTGTTACAAATATTTATTGCAACTCATTATCGAGTCTAAATTTATTTTTATATAAAATTTTCATGGTTTGTAATATATAAAATATAAATAAGTTACTATTTCAATTCATTTATTCAATGCTACATCATTTTTTTTTTTGTCAATTCTTGTTTTTCAAATGCAACATAGTATATGTAAACTCATTTTTAATTTCACCAAGTTTGGTGAAACAATATATCTGAAAAATTCACAATATTAAAGAAACTAATTTGAAAAATAATTGCCTCAATTTGAACAATGCACATATTGAACATTGTTAAGGTATTTTCTATTCTTTCAAATATTAAAGCAGAACTAACTTCTTTTTTATAAATTCTTAACTTGCCTATATTCATTAATCCGTTTGCTCTCCTTAAGATCTAAAATCTAAGAATAGAAACAGGGAGAATGAAAATGTTTATTTGCAAGGTCAGAAATTAAAAGTGTTGGTTTCAAGATCATATTATAAGAAAATATATCAAAAGTATTTAGAATCCATAAAAGTTAAACTGAATTCCAAATTGAACTCCACTATTTTCTCAAATCCTCCTACTTATACCATAACATAGTGTTGTTCAAAATCAAATAATCACTAGTTGGCATAATTGTCAAAGATTTAAAAATTGAACTCCAATAGTTACTAGTCATAGGTTGATCTTCAACTTGTTAAACTAATAGACCCGTTACTGGTTAACTTAACAAACCAATTAACTCAAAGACCTATTATCCAATAGTAACTAACATAATTCTCAAAATGGCATTGCCTCATCGATTACTAGTTAGTTATAACTAGTTACTATGTACATACCTGAGAAATTGGGTTAACAAACATCAAGACCATGTGCATGTGACATGATTTCATCATCTCCCATGAATTGCTTGTCAATTTTAAATAAAAAGCCATAGCCACTGCACAAATATTTGTTTGTTGGTTCCACCCTTAGGGGGAGAGAGTATGGAATGGTGGCTATTTCATTTGGTTCGTTTAACAAATTATTCAAGTTCTAGTTCATCAATTCAAAGCATAAATTATTAAAATATGAAATAGTGCTAAACAATTCTCAAAATTTAAGGTAAAATATGAGTACTTAAGATATTTTCATAACACAAGTGGTAAGATGGGATTTTGGTGTTTTTTTCAGTGTTGGAAAGTTTTTAAATTAGGGCTAGATAAATATAAAAAATAAATACTAGCAATTGTGAAAAAATTCAAAGATTTGCCCAAAATTGATTTTTCCCTCTTCAAAATTTCAATAACCCATACATTCACAACTTAAATCCTTTGCTTTAATCTTATTGTTATCTTATTTTAGTAACCTAATATCAAAATGTATGTATTCATTCCATCCATTTCAAAACCCCATTTCTTTTTCAAAGGAAGAATAAATTTTTCATTGGTTATATGGAAAATATATTAAACAAAATTTTAATGCCCAAATATAACTTAGAATATTGCCATGGGTAGGAACAATGTGAGTGATATTAATTACTTTTTTTGTATTTTTTTTTGTAGTGGGCCAATAAAAAGAAGTGGTTTTGTGAAGACATTAGTTAAACAATGTAAACAAAGCAGGAAAAAAAATTCACTAAAAAACATTTTGAAAACCCTTAAAATTCATAAGAACAAAGCCAAGGATACTTGAATTCCATCAAAACAAAAATAAAAATAAAAAAGGTTTGGGGGTTTTAAACTTTGTTCCCCCCCCCCCTCCTTTGACACCCACAAAAAGAAGTGAAGACCACCAAAATGACAAGAAACAAATTGAAGACCTTCGAACTTATAAATAAATAAAACCCCAAAATTCACAAAAAAGAAATCTAAATACCTTGTCCCCCTCTTGGGCAGAACTTCATAGAAAAAATAAAATGAAAACCCCCAAAACCACAAGACAAAAATTGAAAACTTTCAAATTTCAAAAGAACAAATATGAAAACCCCCAACATTCACAAGATCAAAGCCAATTAAAGACCCTTGAACTTCACACCAAAAAAAATTTATAACCCCCAAATTGCCCAAAGTTGATAAAATAAAATAAAAAACCCCTAAATTTCCCAAAGTTGACAAAAACTTGAAGAGAATAGAATTGAAGACTTCAAAATTTGATATAATAAAAAAAACTAAAAAAACCAAAGATTACAAAAACAAAAGTAAAAGCCTTAAGTTCACAAAACAAGGTTATGAAAATTTAATGGAATAAACTTTAAACAAATGCATTATAATATATTTAAAATAAAACGATTCATTGGTATACATTGAGAGGACTTAACAAGGAACAACAATGAGGATGTGGGTTCAAATCTCCTAGGCTACATAGGTTATTAGCCTATCAAAAGACAACCTTAGTTACCAATTGCTAGTTACCCAATGGGGGGGTCGTCATGTGATTATTTTTTTCTTTAGCCAATGGGGTTAGTTGATGTGAATAAGAAAATTTCATAACATGCCCAACACAGTGAAATATGTTTTGCACAATTGGTGGGGGTCATTTAAGTGATTTTTTTTTGCTTCTAATGGGGTAACTCAAATGATTTTCTTTTTGCCACCAATGGGGTTCACTTCAAATTTTCTTCTAGGTCACTAATGGGGGGTCACTTCAAGTGATTTTTGTTTTGGCCCCGAATGGGCGGTCACATCAAGTGAGGTTTTTTAGCTCCCCTAGGGTTTTATTTCTTCACTTTTCTAGTTCATAAGATTTGACTTTTCCCCCTTTCTGGCTACTAGGGTCACCATTTAAGGTTATTTGTTATTATGGCCATCCAAGTTTTTATTTAATTCCCTTTGTGGTTGTTGGGATTCTTGGTTGGAAATGTGACCTATTGAAAGATAATGGGTTTCAAATAAGTTTCATTTAATTATTTTGCAAACACATTTGTGTGTTTTCAATCTTGTTGTGCTCAAGTAGTGCTTTTGTTTTAAAATCATTAGACTTTGATTTGGTAAGGTCCAAATGGAAAAAATACATCAATGCCCAATTCTTTCAGTGGAAAACATTGATCATATAATTTGGAATGTTGTTTTTGAGTGTTTAGTTTTGAATGTTTATGGTAATTTTTTGTCAATTTTATTTACATCTCCTTCTAAATTTGTGACCTTTTCATATGTTCATGTAAATGTGATTGATATTATGGGTACCACCACAATCATGTCAACATCAAAGGAGGTTTGATAAAAATACATGTTGAATTCATAAAAAATTATTTTTTATAGTTAAACAAATTATCAATGAAAGCCAAAATAGATTATGACTAGACAATTGAACTTTCCACAACCATAAAGTGACAACCATTCTAACATTTGATCCTTTTGTGAAGCCGCATTTTTGTTGAAAGACACCATTCATAGTTTTCCCCACCACATTAATTATTTGCTACGACCACCATTGCTTTTGTTGTTATTAGAGTGTGTGGTGAGATTGATAGCAGGTTTGAAATATCAATTGTTAACGGGAATAGTTTAGAAGACATTCAAATTATAAATCTTTAAAAATCAAGACTTTAAAAAATCATTATTTTTGGTTTTTTCCAACTTGAACATATAATGCATTTATTTGGTTGTAGGTGAGTTTTGTTGTTTTGTTTCATGTTGAGTTCCATGATTTGGCAAAATAATTTCGAAATGGTTTACGTTTTGCCTTATGAAAAATATTGCTCGTAGCAAGAAGGGCAATGTGCATTTGTTTACCATCACTTTGTCCATCATTGTTCCAATGCTGTCAATTTCATTGCAATGTTTTTTGAAAGAAGACTTCAATCTCCATGTCAAACTTGATGGTGCCATAACTCGCAAGGTTAGTCTCATTTTATTCTTTTTCATTGTATTATAATTTTAGATTCCAATGTAAATCGTTAGATTTTAACATGTTAGAGTTATTACATTTCCTTTTTTTAGAATTGATATATTCTAATTTGTTATAATTTTCTTAGATTTTAATTTGATTTGAGATACTAAAAATTTTAACACCTAATTTTTTTATTTAAGTTGATGGGTGTTTGATAATCACAAATCCTTACATGTTGCCTTATAAACAAGTTTGTTCCAAATGTAAACTTAGTGATATTTATTGATAGCCTTCTAACGGGTTCTATTTTTGCAATTTGTGTAAAGTTTCTATAACATGTGCTTTCAATATTCACTTCAATACCACAACTGAGGTTGTTGATGATCCGCCATGCATTTACCATTTCAAAACTCCTTGATTACTTCCTTTGTTCAAACTCCAAGAAAATGATTTTATGGCAAAATATTCTAGTGAAAAAATGTTAATTATGATCGAACTCCTTGGAGTTTTGAAGGTTTTTGTTGCTTTCCACTTGAGTCCAATTGGGGGAACTTGTTGGATACAATGAGAAATTCCAACTTCAAAAAGTTGTTATAGAGGTTGTTTGAGAAGTTGTTGGAGGATTTTCTTGTGCACGAACTTTTTTGGGGTTTTGCTTTCATTGAAATATTTTGTATTTTGTATGTAGTTCATAGTTTTTGTATGTAGATAGTTATCTATTACATATTGTAAGGTAAAGCCACACGTTAAGGTTTCAATATGACCATTTTTTTCCCTTATTGTTAACTCTTTAGTTCATTTTTTACTTTTACCAAAAGTTTGACAAAAAATCCACATTTTCAATACCTATCACCATACCAACATATCACATACCACATACCAACATAACACATACTAGTGTGAAAGGACACTGAAATGTTACACTTTGGATGTCTGGGAGTTCATTTTTCATAGTTTTTAAATTTCAATAGTAGTTTATTTTAATTGATATGTGTAAATGATGAAATGGGATTCATGTCAAGAATGAATTCATAAATCAAAACATTATGTTAAAATTTCATGGTCAAATCTTTGGTATTCAATTTGTTATAGACTTTTTAAGTTATACAAAAACACCTATCTGGTCTAAGATAAAATAAATGGACTCAATACACCTTGATATAATTTTTTTTTTATGAATAAATGACTCAATGGTAATATAGTATTGTGGAAAATTGATGTTAAATAAGACAATTTGAAAAGATTTGATGATTAAATTTTGAGATGTATATCAAGTATGAAGCTTTTGAAGGAAGTCTTTCATTTGTTGAAAATAATGATTTAGATGCTCATATTTCAAATATAAGATGATCATAAAATATGTTTAAAATGTTTAAAATCCTTATAGAAAAATATCTTATAACACCTTGCCACATGGCCCATTTGATTCAAAGTATCTTATTTTTGCCTATTTTTGTCATACTTTCCTAGTGTATTTTATTTCATAATGCACTAAAAATGGATTGTCATGATGTGTCATTTTTGTTCCACCCTAGTGTGTTTTCACCCACCAAGATATTAACATGTGGGTGGGTGTAGGAATGAATGGATTAATGGCGTCCAAAACAAGGCTATTTTTTGTGGGTTAGAATGAATTATAAAGGTTTTCCATTGGTTCCTTTGGCATTTTTTCCATTCAATTTAAAGCCCATTTGGGCATAAGCATGGTAAAGTAGACAACTAAATCTCCTTGACTATACTTGACAAGTAGAAAGAAAATAACAACAAAATCCATCATAAACCATTTGTACATGGAATATTTCTACTTGAATGATCAAAGACAAGATAGTTTTTCACTATTGTCCATTAACTTTCAAACTCCATATTGTAAAAGTAGGTTGAAAATAGATTTCTAAAAATATAAATAGATTTTGCAATCTATTTTTCACCTATTTTTTGCATTGTGGACTTTTGTAAAGTACATGGTAAGTAGGTTTTAATAAATAAAAAGTGGAATTTTTTTTATGGGGACCTTAAGAATACAATGATCTTTATATCCTTACCTAGTATCAATATGTTTCATTGAATTAGATGTGTTGAGGATTCCCAAATCACAAATTTACCATGTAGTAAATGGAGATATTTTTGGCCTACTTTTAGAATTTATTTGTTTTTAATCTTTTGGAAGTAGTTTTTTACAAATGTAATAGAGGGCACCAAGGGTATTCTATCATATTTCCATCCATTTTGATGTTATTTTATTGCATTTACATGCATGACACATGATAAAAATGGAGACACTCACTTCTTTTTGTATACTTTACCATGCTTATGCCGATTTAAAGGTTCATTTTTTTAACACATGTGCACAAGAATAATCCAAAAACCATTTTTTCTTAATGTTTTTATGGACTTTTGAAAAGCCCCTATTTTTTAGGTTGTTCAAAAGTCCATAGGTAAAATCTTACAAATGCCATCATGCAAAACTTTTCAAACTTAATTTTTAAAATATGTTATTTAAGAAAAATCAATTCCCTAACCAACACATTCAAAATGATTGGACCATTTCAAAGTCTATATAATTTTTTTTGTCAAGATTATAGTCCATAATGTTAAATTTTGAAAGTCCATATTTCTTGTGTTTTTTTTTATTATGGAAATTTGATAAATGAAATAGATACATATCCAAATGTATTATTAAACTAAGTCCATATAGGGAAAAAAAAAAAAACCTATCAAATATGGTCATTAGAATGACAAACACTTTGTAATTATTTCAAAATGTCCAAATGTTGGTCCATTCATATACCAAATTTATTTTTTTGAGCTATTAAAATATTAATTCATTTTGTTATTTCATCATCCCAGGTTTGCATATGTAAAAGGAAACTGATTAGATTTCAACTTCAAGCACGTGATGTCATAAACAAACCAAACTTTGATGTTATTTTACATTCCGATTTGGGATACATAGACATTTGAAATGTATTTCACCTAATTATTTAAGTTGATTAAAGAAAGATTTTTTTGTAATGATTCAACAATTATTTCCCCCAACATTTTTTGTTATATTTATTAGTGCTGAAAGTAAATGATTTTTTTATTAAAATGTTGATGTGATTTGAATAGTAAAAGATTAAGATTTAACATTCTTTTTGACAAATTAAAACCCAAACATGTTGCAAATCTCACATGATGTGATCCTATTACATGTGCATGATATTATGATCATCATATGAAATGTTTTTGTACATTGTGTATGAAAGATAATTCCATTTTCGGGTATTTATTAGATTTTTTTTTTGTTACTATTTTCAAGGTGTAGACTCGTGAACATGACCATGGACTTTTATGGGTTGCAAATGCACCAATTTATGGTTTGGATTTAAGCAATGCAATTGAAAAATTTATGAATAAATATATATCATGTGATAATAATAAACTAGCACCCAATCTCTGTGAAGTTCAAACACATCATCACAAAAATACTTGTAGGGAAAAAAATCAAGCCATTTATTGATTTAAATTTCCATGGGTCCGATGGAAAAAACTTTTTTCTTTTGGAACCATTCCCAATGAAAATTTTAACCCCTTCAAAAAGGGTTCATTTATGTGAAATTATTAAAAGAAGTTTTGATGAACTTAGTAAAAATGATTTACAAATAACATCTATGTCATTTAGCGCATTACTAGAATTGTTTTCTATTGATAAATAGACATACCTCAATGCATTATGAGTTTTTACAAAAATTATGTAAAAACATATGCACAAATCCCTTTGGTATTCATGTTGGAAATTTTTGGCAAGTAAACACAATGTTCAATTCATATTTGACCCTTATATTGTAGTTAATTATTGCACATCTTATCTAACAAAAATAGATTAAATAGTGACAAAAGTGTTGAAAAATATAATAATTAGTTGTAATGAAAAAAAAATGAAACACATATTCACATTTGAAAGATGGGAAATGTTTTTTTTAATGTTCAACAAATGTCAACACAACTAACTACATATATTGAATGTTGTGTATACCATTGTACCATGTATTTAAAACATTTAAATTTTATTAATACATCCCCATAAGAATGTGCATTTGTATTAAACTTTTTTGCATAAGTAAAAGAAATTCATTTGGATTCTACAGATATTAGTGTCTATTAATCATTGATAAATACATCAAAAGACCTAACTATTTATCTAACATTTCTTTCATTGAATTTGTTGCAAATTATGAGATTGTAAATCTTATGAAGAAAAAGAAAAAATCTCATATAATTTGTTATGTGCATTATAATGAACATCAAAACCTAGAAAATTACTATTATTCTTAAAATTTTATTATTCCTTTCTTTGAACATACTCTCAAAGGTGACCTTTCCACATGGAATGCAACATATAACATGCATGAAATACAAATCAATTTATATATATATGATAATAATAATGCATACATAATAAATTGGAAAAATATAAAATCACAAGTTTTTAGGTAAAACTTTCACATTAATGTTTTTAATTCAAGCTTTGATACATTTTTATGATAGACATTTTCAATTAGACCCTTTAAAAAAGAAATTTTTGCTCTTGACATATATTGGAAAAATAACATTTAACATTGATGGAACTACAATTCATTCAAGTCTTTCTATACCATTTAATTGTAAAGATTTACCATCATCAAGTTTATAATGACTAGATAATTTGGTTAAGAAATATGACCAATTGCAATTGATATTAGTTGAAATTTCGTTAATAGGGAAAAAAAATGAAATTTATTAATTTTTGATTAAGATCAATCAAATGTATTCACACCAAATTCTTTGGAAATCTTGATGCAATTATCACTAGGGAATTTTATCAAGTTCAACTAGTTCATGATGCAAGAGTTTTCAAAATATTGCAAACAACATTGATAGTTTAATTCCAAATTTTTGGATGGAAAAAATTAAATATTATGAATTGAAACAAGTCATGCACCAAAGTAATGAACAATTCATTAACATCTTAAATTGATTTCAAATTGCTACACATTTGCAATTAGATGTGGATAACATAACTAATCAATGTTTTTGTACATCATCAAATGATCCAAAATTTTCATATTTATTTTACATGAATGAAACAAAGCAAAAAATAATGAATTGATTTTCCCTTGAAGCGAAGGGGATGTATTCATATTGCATGCTTAAGATGGGTCTTGGTCCTTTAGAGGTATTACAAAATATTTTCCATGCATGTCCATAAACTTCCAAATATATATTAATTTTTTTTTAGTTCTAAAAATTAAATAGTGGAACATGACAAGTTGGATGTATGAAAACATGATACAAAATTATATGTTTCATATTATTATTTTAGAGAATATTTGCTAATATTCAAATTTGAAAAAAAAAAAAACATAGTTTAAATTATTTTTTTTGTAAAAATACCAAAAAACACCCCGAAAAAATGCCACATGGCTATGTGTAACTTTCTCCCACATTTAACCTTGTCCTTTTACAGAACATTCATTGCCCCAACACTGTTTACAATATATGTATTTTTTAATTTTTAAAGGTTTTTAATATTTAAAAAATATTTCAAATAAAAAACTATTAAGTTCATTTAAGCAAAATTTGTTCCAAATTAAAAAAAATTGAAGTAAAAAAATTCTTCAAGTACTTGGCCACTTTTGGTCCATTTTAAAAAACCAAGACCTAGATAAACATTATGACGCATGTTTGCGGTCATTTCAATTACAAAATGATGCAAACTTCATAGTAGGACTTTATTAATTAGAGGTTCAAGTTTTTAAAAAATGTTGGTTGAACTTTGTGTTGGAAATTATGCAACACATGATGTTCTTGTAAATGGTGCAAATGGAATATTTTGAGGATCAACTAAAGTGTTGAATTCACAAGAAGTCATATGGATATTCTTTAATATTTTCAAATGCAATCAACTAACAAGAATAAAAAATACATAGTTGTATGAACATGAAATACATTTTGCATGGACATCAATAAAAGCCGTATCCAAACATATTCAAATTGATTCAAATTATTTTTACGTTATAATGAACACAATTTCCCTTTCAATTAGCTACAACACGTATTATACATCGAACACAAGGATTACAACTTGATTATTTAACATTTGATTCTATTAATGTTTATAAACATGGTTTGACATATATAACATTTTTTCATGTTAAGAAAAATAATAATAAAACTTTTTTCAATCTTTGTAAATGTTTTTTTTCAAATTGATCCAAGTGTTGCCATGGACATGCATTGATTGCAAACTACTACATGATGGAATGTACTTGTCCCCAAACCACATACATTTCATAATTCACCTCCTAGTTTATTCTCTCAATACTAGATCCTTGCCTTTACATAAAAATGATGTTTTTTCAGATTACAATATCAAAACAACTCACATATTGTGTCTCAGTGAGACACACTTTAACACATTAACATCTAATAATATATCTTTGAACATTCATTTGAGAATACATTCAATGATCAATGTAAATGGTTGAAATGGTACAATGATTATATATAACAATTTCACAACCTTATCATCACAAGAAACTTTTATATCTTTAGAAGTTGAACATATTGTAACAACATTCAATGCAAATACAAGAAAGGATACTCATATAATAGCAATATACAAACCTTCAACATTATTTTTGTTAGTGTTCATAATTTATCTTCAAATGTTTTTGGATCTAATGCCAATTTCTTATCCCATGATAATAATTGATGATTTCAATATTGACATGCTTATCAAAACTCAACACAACCAAATGAACTCCAAAATTTTATGAATCAATATTCAGTGAAACTTCAATTTGAAAAAATTATAACAATTTATGAATCCCATATTGATCACATATGGACAAATGCATCCATTTAACAATGCATTTTAAGAATTGTTGAAGCCTATTGGACTGACCATAAATCAATATATTTTGCATTCAAACTCCCAAATTACGTCTCACAATACCATCACATAGGTTTTTAAAAAAAAAATCTAAAAAATATTGACAATAATAATAAAACAAAAATAATGATGAGAGGATAATGACCTTCATATCTCACTTAACATAACACTTGCAACGATATTCTTGAAAGATAGGGCCAAAACATTACGTGGTTCGCATCTTATTAATTTGGATGAGTGCAACCAACACAATTCTAACATCACTTTGGCTATCTCAACAAAATTGAATGAATCTAACTTGTCATGTTGTAATAATCCTCTTTTGTAAAGCCCTATTAGGCCTAGAATAGTTTCAAAAGTTTCACCTTAGTCACATGCACTAGCATATTATCTGTATAGTAGCCATCTAGCCATCTGGATTTTGTTAACTTTGGAAAAAACCCCTTTCTAATTTGTTCACAGATAATGGAAACGTATAAAGTGCAAAGCAGACGACAATGTAATTATTACGTGCAGTACTTTCGAGATAACTATCACTGATAAAGCTTGGGGGTGCAGTGCACACACTAAGGTATTACTTATAGTACTTGCAAGTTGCAAGATGAGTACTTTTATCCACAAGAAATGGTTTGAGATTCCCTGTGGGAGTATGAAGTGTTTGTGTTAGGAATATCTGTTTGTAGCTGATGTAGAGACTTCCCTAGGAAGATTTAATCAAATCTGGCTGTAAAGCAGAAATAAAGTACACATCTTTTAATAATCCTCCTTTATGTTCAGCTATGCAATGAAAATCACATATATTAATCTGGCGACTTTTTAATTTGTATTTTCTCACTTCTGGCAACTGAAAACCTCCCAAAATCACTTTTTCGAATTTTTCATTTTTCATTAATTTTCTGGAGCTAGTTAAAAAAAGGCTGATCAAGAAGAACTTGAATTTCTCCTATGCAAACATGAAATGGTTTGTTTGACAATGGGAGAATACAATTACTTTGTTACACAATGGGAAAATTAGAATAAAACATTAAAATATTGGTCCCATGATTCTCTTGGAGGGCTTTCCCTATGTTTTGTTATTTCTACTTTACTTCGTCAGAGGTTCCTGGAACTCTTTTCCCTACATGGAATGCCAAAAAGGTTTCTTGTGATCACTGATAAAGCTTTGGCCTTGTGGTCGCTTCAGAATATAATGCCATTTGGATGGAGGGGAATATAGGGAAAATCTGATTGAAAATATGGAAAATGAACAAGTGTTGATCAGCTGAAGCCACTTGCGAATCCTTAAAGCCTATCCTGCTAACCACAGGCCGGAGGAGCTGAAACAATCTTGAGGTAACGGGGCGAGTTTGACTGTCTTCATGGCCTCTGAGTGTTACATCCTTGAAGCGCAGGAGAAAGTGAATCTTGTCTTGATTCACAACATTCCATGTAGGAAGACGCACATTGGCTTGAAACTTTCTTCATTGTCAAGAACACTAATATATAGCCCTTCAGAGAATCTACAAACTTGCAGCATGCTTGTTCAGTGAAATCACCAGCTGGTTTTGCCGAGTCAATTATTTAAACTGATCTATGCACCGTCACAAAGTTTGTGTTGCATACTTTATGTCCAAAGGTACCCAAACTGTCTCCAATGGAATATACTAAGTGGCCCTAATGGCCCCCACCGTTTGGAAGGCATGGGTTTCATTGAACCCCCACATGCTTGTTGGTATTTGTGCTGCTTCTGACAATGTTAAGACCCAAGCGGACTCCTCGCCTCTGGCGAAATACTTGCCTGTAAAGGCCCAACGGACTCCTCGCCTGTAGCGAAATACTTGCCTGCTGCCTCCCTCCCACATCTCCATCTGCCACCTTCAACACAAGGTACAAATGGCACAGTCAGTACGTGTTGATCACGAATTGGAATACTTCAACTCAACTGCAGCCAATTGATGAAGGTGGTTTTCGGCACTTTTTGACCTGCAACCTGCAATCGATCAAGCTACTTTACAGTCACCCGCGTTCGTACCCTAGATTCTTGAGCGAGAGAGTGCAGGACGCTAGCCACAAGAAGATATATAAAGAGGGTAGCAACAGATCGTTAATCACTTGATCTGATTTCTTGAGGTCTCGGGTTGAAGGTTTCCAGCCGCCCTGTGCGCCTATTTGCTGAGGGCAATCTTATAAATAGCAGCCTTTGCCGGTGGCGATACTGCACAACTCGGCCATCCGTACCTACTGTTCCTGAAACAAATGTGAGTGCCCCTCTTCCTCTACTCAGTAACAGCAGCGCATCATGCCCCTGTAATGCAATTCTGCACTCTAGCCAGAGTTAATGCTGGTTTTGCAGCTAGCTAGGTCCGTCCGTCTCACAGATTTGAAACTAACGCTCATGTGGTGTGCACTGCAGAATCAACCATGGCCACTAGGTCTATCTCTAATCTTCCGACGGCCCGTTACATCGCGATCTGTAACCGTTCCAACTCTAAGTACCTGACGCTCCTTAAAGTTGGGCTGCTCACCTTCACTGCGAGCGAAAAGGTGCGCTTGGCGGTGCACGAAGTTGTGTACAAGACGGGCCTGCCCGACGACGTCGTGTTGCTCCGTTGTGCAAATGGGAGATTCTGGCGGCTAAGCGAGAGCGATTCGAGCATCCGGGCGGACTGGGAGAGCATCCCCGGCGTGTCCGACACCGCGTGCCATTTCACCACTGTTGTGGTTAGAGAAGGGGTGATAGCATTTCGCTCTATTCGAAACGGGCAGTATGCCAAAAGATACACTGGTGGAGGCTATACGGACTGCTACAGCGCCATGATAAGCAGCTTGGATCAATTCTGCGAAGTGCAGGTGAGCGCGGCAAATGACAACGCCCTCACTCTCCCACGCTACCTCACATTCAAGGGTGACAACGACAAATTTATGGCCAATTATTTGGAGAGGGATCACTACTGGCAAAAATTCCACAAGTCAAATGCGGATCTGTCATGTATCTACGAGGTGGCGCCTCTTCTCGACGGCTCCGTTAGCTTGAGAAGCATCGAGGTCAACCGTTTCTTCAGGCTGAGCCCCAACTGGATATGGGCTGATTCAGCCTCCCCGACTTCCAACGTGCTGTGCCATTTCGAGCCTGTGAAGCTCAGCAACACCATGCTTGGCCTCAGGTCAACAATCAGTTCGTGAAGCGCCATAGCGACTACTGGACAGACTGCCTCTGCGCTGTGGGCACTAGTGTCAACGATTCTAACACCCACCTGACCATGAAAGAGGCTGTCAATAACCGCACTCTCTCCAACATTCGCTACCTGCTGGACTTCGCTGAGATCAGCGACATCGAGCTTATATTGTGAGGGCGCCTTGCAGAACAACACGCTGAATCCCGCAGACCTCCAGGTGACCGTTATTCTGAAGCAGTCTGTCACGGAGTACCAGAGCTGGTCCAACTCCGTCACGGTCAGTCTCGAAGTGACGACCGAGTTCACAGCGGGAGTGCCCTTGGTGGCTTCTGTGTCCGGCGAAATCACCGTGGGCTCTTCCTACACCCACACCTCGGAGTTCGGATCGAACACCGAGAATTCCGTCGAATTCCAAACGCTCTTTAACGTCCCGCAAGTGCCACCTGGTCGAACAGTATTTTCTTTTCACTCTTGATTTCAATTCATGTTTAGAACACCGACAAACAATATTGATAGATCCCACTATGGACTCTCTTTTTGGGGAACACTGCTAGCTAACCATTTGCCCTTAAATTGCACCACAGGCACGCGTGAAAGTGCAATGCCAAAAAGCAAAGTGTCGCGTCCCCTTCACATACACCATGAAGGATACTCGGATCGATGGTGTTGATTTCCCTACCGAGGACCGCATTGATGGCATATGTGAAGCTGCCAATGTGTTCGATGTAAAGGGCATTGCATCTTGGGATGACGCCCGCGGAATAACCACAGAGATCACATTGCCAGTGGATGTAACACGTGGTGATCCTCATCCCCGGACCCAGAAATGATGTGTTCCTTGTATCAAATCACTAAAGAATAAATAAGTGTGCTTGCATTATAACCATAGCAAGCTCTACAACAAATCTTCAACTCTTTAGTGGAGGTAGGCCCGAAATAGGTATGGTGTGCTTTGTCGAAACGCTGCTTGGCGAGTTGAGGCAAAACCATAGATCTTCCTGCAATGTAAAAGCTGATGTGATTTCGGCATCCAACTTTAATACATGTGCTCATAGCAGCCTCCTAAAAAATGGTGGCAACCATGTCTAGGAACTGAATATGCACGTGCATGCAACCAATGGGACGAATGAACAAGAGGGTTCATCTTTTCCCCTTTTGTGGTGGGGGAGGGGGAAGGGAAGAAAAGAGACGGTGTGCGAGGATGGATTTTTAAAATTCATGTTCCCAATGATGTTCACAATAGCGCCTCACTATATCTCATATCCTTTGATCAAAGTCCTCCCCTTCTCACCTCTATAAATGAGCCAAAAGGGAGGCACTCCATGTCCTCACATAGAAAATGTTTTTTGGGGGAGCCTCCCAAGTTTCAAGTTTTTTTTGGTGATGGACCTAAACCCTAATGACAACATCACGTCAATGTTTGCACACCACTTTGCCCTACTGATTCTACACATGTTTTCACATGGCATTAATGATACTTGATGTAGGATACCACTGGTGAGAGCATTCCATTTTGTTCACACTAGTGCAACTTGCATCATCATTGTAAATCAATGTTGAATCATTTCTCCCATTTGTTTTCTTGCATTCTTTTTTTTTTGAAAGCTTACTTATTTATTTTTGCACATTTTATCTCTTGCACAACCCTTCCATACCAATTGCAACCATCTCCTTTGTGGTATGGTTTCTCCTATTACGACTATAATAATTGTAATTGGCTCTTTTGGTGGTGTGGTTTCTCCCATCACAATTGCAAATAATTTTTGAAGTTTTTTTGGCCTTGTTCTTTGTTGTTTCTCTTCCATTTTTTTCCTTGTTCAAAATCATGTTTTCTTTCTTTTGTTTTGCCTCAAGTTTTTTTCTTGGGTTTGTGGCCCAATTGCAACTTAATGACAATTTTCACTCGTATTTCACTACTCACTTGATCTTGCATTGAATATACATAGATATTCACCTTGATCTACAAATTTTTGTTGTGAAAGTTTAACATTGGTGTCAATCAACATTTTTTTTTAATTAGCAAAAACATTGTGTAATTGGTGCACAAAGAAACAATGATATGTTGCATGAATAGTACAACTTGGTGTTAGTGTGTAAAATAATGACAACATGTGTACAATGGGGCTTAGTAGCAAGTGTGGTGTGTAAATGATAGAATTTGGTGCACACAAAACATTTGTAGACTAGTAAATATAGAATCTCCAATTTTATATTTTGGTCTAAAATCTGGATTAAAATATAATAAAACTAATACTAACAAAGTCCGTTCATTTAGATCTATTTAGAACTAGTTTTAGAATTAAAATCTAGTAATGAAAGTATGATAAAAATATCAAAACAACAAACTTTGACTATGGAATATCCAAAAATCAAAGTATATTTCTCTCATACTCCATTAAAGTTCCATGTTCTACATTGATACAATGGTCTTCATCTCTTCATCTTCTCCCAAGATATTTCTCACAAAAAACAGTCTCATGTTTTATTCAAATTCAAATGGTGATAAAAATTATGTAATCTAACTAATAATTCCTAAAATAGTAACTAAGTGGATAGAAGTATACTAACTAATAATTACTACAAATAAATATTCCTTTAACATTATCCCACCCATACTTTGAATTAGATCCCGGAATTCTAGATAAAAAATGTGTTAAGAAAACTAAATGTGTTATTGTTTCTGATCCTATGATTCAAAAATTTGATTTGTTTGTACTACAATCTATTTTGTCGATATTATAATCTATTCTTCTTATACTTCAAATTGAAGCATTATCCAATTCTCTACTATATACATAATTTATTATTGCTTTTATGATGTCCTTGTTGATAACTATGTAGTTGTTTGTTGATAGATTGTTTTTTGCTCTTATGATTGCAACTCTATTGTCATTTGTAGTTGCTATTGTAATTGTAGATTTGATGTGATTTGAGTTTGATCCTATTGCTACAGCTTTGACATAAGTTCAATTTAACCCTGCTAATCCTCCTAAATTATATGTTCATTAAGTTGTATCTACTCCCCTATTTTTATGGTTTTAAATGCATATTCCTGAAAACTAACTTTCTGCATAATATATTCTATTTGTTTTAGAGTTTGATTAACATCTTCCCTCTCAAGACTATCCTTTCCTCCTTTGAAGTTTCTTCACTCCTTTGCTATTTTTGTACTTGATGGTCCTACCCCATCTATATCCCCTCTCTTTTCTTCTTCATTTGAAGTCTCTAATTCTGGAGGCAGAACTAAAGGCTCATACTCAAATGATGGCATATTTTTTTCCATTTGGGAAATTTTGTGTTTGTACAACCTTTCATTCCTATCATATTTTCTATAGATTTTTCCAACATCTTTTTGATAATGTCCTAAACTACATCCCACCATAAGTCTGCATCTTTTTCCTTCATCAATAGTGCTTTGAACTTTAATTGAAGCAAAGTATTCTGCTTCTTAAATTCATTATTTTTTATGAAAAGAATATCTGTCGCAACCCACTTTGGCCAAGTGTGGGGGTGAAGCCCAACACTTGGAAAAGTTGGGGATTTGGAGTCCTTCGGGACTCCCGAATGTTTAGAGCTCGACAGCAAGGCCCAAAACACCTTGCATTAAGGTGTTCTTGGTGTCATTGGAAAGGTCTTGAAACGTAAATATCGAAAATGACCTCGCATTGGCCATTCGGACATCTGCAACCCAAGTTATGGGCGAAAGAAGGGCCAGGAGTCAAACTAGCAGTTTGACTCCCGACCACTAAAAGTCGGTAATCGACCTCTTCCCGACGTCGCCTTGAAAAGTGCAACATGGCGTTGAAAAGCTCTCGACGAGAGCTACAATTTTGGTTTAGGATTCGTCCCGATCTGAGTTTGGGGCAAGGAGTTATGGCCGTTCAAAGTTTTGGGAGTCTAGCCGGGATAGTTTCGGGACTCCATTTCGGATGTAGCCTCCACGAGCAGACGCAGAGAATACTATAGGGAGTAAGGTGGTGGCTTACTCCCAAGTCCGGGCCGTGGTGAATCTTGTGTGTTCAAGTGCCCGTGGCAAGTCCCAACACCCAAGGGTGTCCCGAATGCTAAACTAACCCTTTTTGGTTGGTTTTTGGATGTAGATTCACACGAGCTAAGCTAGTCCCTCTTCCTAGTCTAATCCCTGGGCTGCCAACTCGACCCTTTACCCCTTTTTAGAGTTGGAAGCCGGGAGCGTGCTACTAAGTCATAATTTCCGCAACTTGACTTTGTGAAACCCTCAAGTGGGTTTCACCCCGTGACTTGGGAGCACGTCAATATCATAATTGAAGGGTGTTTTCTTTTGAGTCTCCTCCAAAAGTTTGTTTAACTTTTCATTAAAGACCACTACTTCTACAAATTTTTGTCCATTTATGTAAGCCTATGGTCAACTTGCCTTTGTATCTCATTCTTAGCTTGATATGCATTGGCATTATCCACTCAAAGCTCTTCCACCTCGTTCTGTTGCTTCAAGAAAGTTTCTTCCATGTTCTTGTAGTCTCTCTAAAATTTGTTATGTTCTATATTCAAAATATCCTTCTCTGCTTTTAAACCCCAATAATGGGCATTTGTCTTTTTTAAAGTTGCATGCAAGGAATCCCTTTCTATTCTTATGTTCTCCAAATCCTTGCTTTGCTTTTCCATGTTATTGATCTTCTATTTGGTTACCTGGAGTTTTGCCACACCTGATTATTTTCATTGTTCCTACCATGCAACTCTGCGTTGAACTTCCACTCCTTTCCAAAACTCCCTCCAAATTTTGAATAGTTCTATCCTTCTCTTCTATAATCTACTTATTTTTAATCTCTAAAGTAGAAAGTCTAAACAAAATATTTGTTATATGTACACTGTATTTTGCTACCTGTTGAAGCATAGTAACAATTTTTTTGTGTTTGTCCAATTCTGTTTCTATCCCTTACATAGACCTTGGTTATGAAACCTAGGAGTTTGACCCCTAAAACTTGTACTTGATGAACTTAGACTCCTATGTGTAATCCATACTTCTCCAAATACATTCATGCCTTTTATGGAACTTGGTCTTAAAGGCAACATTCCTTCATTTTTCTATGGTCATGGAACAAATTGTTATACTTTTGATCGATTTTGGTCAAAATCCTATAATTGCTCCTTTGTTGAATGCTAAGCTTGAAACTCTGGCTCCTTCTTAGGCCATCTTTGATGCTCCTACCCATCCGACCTTTGTTCCTACTTGGGAGAAATTGGTAATTTCTTATCAGATTAGGAGATATAATTTTTTCCTTTTGTTTCTAACTCTACTATTATTACTTCCTCAACAATTTTGTTGCTTGTTGAAAATCAATATTGCCTCTCATTATAATATCTTCATGTCTTCTCTACCTCTTCTACAAAGTTTCTTTCTCCTCATCATCATTAGATTAAAACATCATAACTATTTTTCTAGTTGTCCTAGTCTTTAGCTGTTTTTCCTTTTTAGGAGAGAAGTGTGTAAGGTTCAGAGGCCTTTTGTTCTAAATGAACCTCTCCCTAATACTATCACTTCTTCTTCTATCCTCTTGAAGTTGTCGTACATGTTTCTTCTTCTCTTGTGATTTTGCTCCTTCTAATGGAAACCACTTATGAAACAAAAATTATAAGACTATGGCAAAATGGCATACATGCTTTTTTTATTTTCTTTTGGTTGTTCCTTCAATCATATTTTTTTGACACTAGTCCCATCTAATAAATTCCTTGACCAATTGAAAATACATGATTATAACCCAATTAACAGTTTTTCCATGATTTGCTCTAAAGATCATCATAATATATTTATTACTAAAATATTGCACCTTATCCTTTTGATAAATAATTGGCAAAATGGCAATAATTTTATTAGTTTTTTTACAACCCACCCTTCATTGGTGTTGTAAGTGTTAAGGACTCTATCTGTTATATTTACTAATGTTACTCTAGCATTAGACATTTATGTTTAATCTGCTTTTGTCTCTCCTATATGGCATTTTTTTGCCATGACATGTTTATTTATTATGCTTTGTTCATCCCCCAACATAACCTTGATTCTATTATGTTTATGATCCAACTTCCAATTGTTCAGAAATTCAACCAAAATGTTGTGCTAGGGTGTCTTCCATTCAATCTCAAATAGGCCTATTAATCTAGCTCTGTTTACTTAGGCTCTCTTTTCCTTTCCAGAGCTTGTCCAAAGAAAAATATTCTTCAAATTGTTATTATAATTTTTTCATGTTGGAGTAAAGACATACTTAACTTCATCATCCTGATGAGTAAGCATTTTCTTCCCACAAATTTGTAGCCATTGCTTGCTGACATGTTCTCTTTGTGCGCTTCCTATTGGGAATATGAACACTCTTTGGAATCTACTCTCAAGTATACTCCTCTTGATGTATTGGCAATTGTTGTTGTTGCAAATCGTCCTTCTGTCAATCTTCTTTAGAATTTGAAATAGAAATGGGACCAACTTAGTCACTAGGACTTGCCTATCTTCTAAGCTTTTAAAGTTATATTTCCTCAATGTTTTTTTATAATCTCTTTCGTTTTTTCTAATTGCTTCAAAAACTCTCTCAAACTTGGATATTAGAAAGGATTTCTAAGAAAAAAAAAAAAAAAAATAAAAAAAGAAAAAAA
>Ga0209611_10000488_pt1 | contig 59235 bp, 53 predicted proteins | sample S1TSphgellanicum_3_FD_187693 | JGI IMG/M metagenome (GOLD analysis project Ga0209611, IMG submission 187693) | Host-associated microbial communities from peat moss isolated from Minnesota, USA - S1T2_Fc - Sphagnum magellanicum MG (SPAdes) (version 2) | ecosystem: Host-associated > Plants > Peat...
TCGCAGCTCGGGGGAAAGCGGAGGTACATCAAAGCAGAGAATTAAAGCTGCTTCCCAATACCACCCTTGTCTCGCGAAATCAGGCGACGTCGTTGTCAGTTGTACATAGGCCGAGTCGCCGAACCCGAGCGAATTTAGGGCGAGAACATTGCGACCGAAAAGCGCGATGTTAGACGGCACGTGGCTACTTGCTATTTGGTCATCTGACATCGCCCTAATTTCGGTCTCGGTCACCGTGGGCAGATCGGGCCGAATCCCGATCCGCGTCCAGACCAAGCTATTCGGCCTGTAGAAAATGAGTCGCCAGCCCGCCTGCTTCAGATAATAAGGCCACTGGTAGCACCAGTTACTGCAGACGACGTAGTCAGGCTTGTACGCTGCGAGATAACGCGGCACGAGTGCGGGGCGTTCGTTGACGAGGCCGGTCTCGTGGATGAAGGCCTCGTCGAATTTGCCGAAGCCGGTGTCGGAGAAGGTCTGGGGGAAACCCTCCATCTGCAGCAGACCGCCGTCCTCGCAGCGGTGGAAGATCTTGCCCTGGATATTGTGCGACTTCATCCAAGCGACGGCTTCGTGCGAGAGCTCACTGTGGCCGAGGCGGACCTCGTGCCATTGGGCTGGTTGTCCCTGCCACGTCGCGACTAGCGCGGCGACGATGCAGCTCGCAATAGCGAAATTCGCCGCAAGTAGTCCGACGCCCGCCTGCTTTTCGCGCGGCGCGGCGAAGGCGCGTTCGCTCAGCACGACAAGCGGCAGCATGACGCCGAAGATCGGCCAGGCCTTGCGCGCATCGAGCGCCTCGTGGAAGAAAAACGCGGCCAGCACGACGAACGCAAGCGAGAGGCCGCGCCATTGCGGGCGGCTGAGGACGAACCACGCGCCGAAGAAAGCGAGAAAGTAAAAGAAGCTCCTCTGAGCACCAGCGGGCAGGGGCTCCATCTCGCCGACGTAGGCGCGGATTGATTCGAGATGCTCCTGAATGAGCGGCGGCTGGAAGCGCGCGACGCCGTAGGGATTCACGAAGCAGGCGAGCAGCACGAGCGCGAACGCGCCAAGCCACGTCAACGCAGTCGTTTTCGGGAAAATGCGATCGCGCCACCAGCGCCGCAGCGTCACTTCCGCGCCGAAGAGGCCGACCATCGCCGGGCCGATGACGAACGCGCTGTGGGAATTGGTCCACGCGATTTGCAGCAGCGCCATCGGCCAGAACTCGGTCCACGAGCGCGGATCGCGATGCCTGATCAGAAACACACCGAGCGTCGCGAGGCAAAGATAGCTCACCAAATGCGGCCGCAGCAGCGAGCCAATATGGAGCAGCAGGAGCATCATGCCAAAAGCGGCCAGCAGGCGCGATTGCAGGAACGCATCGGCGCCCTTCGCCGCGCGCATCAGCACCACGAGCAACGCGATGAGCAGCGCGGAGGTGAGCAGGCACGGCCCCCACCAGCCCACGGACCAGAATGCATAGAGCACCACTTGAAAGAGCGGGTACTCGTCGATGACCGCGTGGCCGAGGTTCGGATAGTTGAAGACGTCGTGCCGGTAAAAGGCGAAGTGCTGGACCATCCAGCGCCCTTGCGCCACGTGCCAGCCGAGATCGACGTTGTCCATCACCGGCGCGAAGCCGGCGACGAGCGCGTAGATGATGAAGATGAGCGCGGCGATCTGGCGCAGCTTGTCGGTCAGACGAGGACCCATGTCCGTCAGTTGTAGCCGCGCTCGTGAGAGCGTGGCAAGAGACCTCATGGGTAGCCCGCGCACGCCGTGCGCGGGTCGCGGTGATATACGAGATCGCTTTAGTTGTGGCGAAAGTCAACGAGCCCGGCGCAGGGCCTGCGCCGGCTACCTCGGGCTCAACCCAACTTCGGCCCCTGTGCCGACTGCTTGCGCAGCGCGATGATGACCTTCTTCAGCCGGTCGCGCAGGTTCAGCGTCTCGAGGATGAGTTGCTTGCTCGGCAGGTCCTCAATGAAGCTGTAGGTCACGATGTCGGCCAGCGCGTCGTAGTCCTGAATCTCGCGCAGGAATTTCAGGATGCCCTCGGCCTGGATCTGCCCGGTGTCGTGCATCGTGCCGATCATTTCCAGCACCTTCACCGAGAGTGCCTCAACCTCGAGTCCGTCGGATTCCTCGGTGTCGAGCACTTCAATTTTACCGATGTAGAATGGCTTCTCCTGGACGAAATCGGTAAAGCGGACGCGGCTCACGCCCTGCAGGATCAGGTTCGACGAACCGTCCGGCTTGTCCACGCAGGCGCGGATGAGACCCACGCCGGCGATGCGGTTCGGCACCAGCTTGGTGCTGGTGGTGGTGTGGGGCAGCGCGACGGCGAACATGCGCTGGCTCTCGAGGCATTCTTTGAGCATTTTGCGGTAGCGCGGCTCGAAAATATAGAGGGGCAGCAGCGCCTGCGGAAAGAGAATCGCGTTCGGCAGGGTCATAATGCCCACTTCATCGGGAAGTTCCATGCTTCAATAATAGCACACGACGTGCCGATTGCATTGGACAGAACGGGCTCCAGATTGGTTACACTTTTACCATGCAATCTTGTGGAACGACTAGGGTTGTCCCGCAGGTGTTTTTGGCGCTTCTGCTCGCGGCAGCGCCGGTGCGTGCCGTGCCCGGCGACGCCGACAACTCCCAGGATTATCCCGGCTTTCCGCGCCAGCCCGGTTTCCTGATCACCGACTTCGCGGAGGATAATCCCGCCGAGGCGGACTTCCCGATTTCCCATCCAATGCCGTTGGATGCCAATCATGTGGAATCGGTCCACGTGCGCGGCCATCGCTTTATCATTCGCTACCAGCTCGGCGGCGGCGCTCCGCCCACCGTCTATCAAACGCAGCTCTATTATGAGAAGCTTGCCGCCACCGGAGGCTTTCAGGTTGCAAAAAGCGGCGCGGTTGGCGACGTCACGGAAACCTTCTGCCGCACCATGGCCGGCCACGACATCTGGGTCTTCCTGGAGCCGTGCAACGACGTCAACGTCGTCACCGTGGTCGAGGCCCCGCGCGGCTCTACGCCCATCCCCGCGCCCGAGCAGGCCGCCACGCCGCCAGGCCCCATCCCGCAGGCTCCTGCGCCCGTGACCAAGGTAAGTCTGCCCACGCCGCCCGCGCCGCCGATGAATCCAGGCGGCTCCACCACCGAGCCGGCTGTCGCCGCGCCGGTCACGCGCCTCACGTCCTTGACGCCAGCTCCGGCTGCGAAACCGGCGCCCACGCCCAAGCCGGAACCGGCTCCCCCGTCCGCACCCGCACCCTCCACGGCGACCGACAGCGAGGCGCTCTACAACTCGCTCGTTGTCCAGGGACGCATCGTCGTCCCGCTGACCTTCGTGCCAAGCCGGGACACGCTCGACGCCTCATCCCAACCGTTGATCGACCGCATCGTCGCCATGATGAAGGCCCACCCCGATCTCGCCGTGCGCATCGAAGGCCACACCGATAACTCCGGTGATGCCGACGAGAACATGCGCCTCTCGGCCGAGCGCGCCATCGCGGTGCAGGACCGGATCATTGTTGGTGGCATCGATGCCAAGCGCCTCGACTCCGTCGGCGTCGGCGGCCTGCAGCCCATCGCCGACAACGCCACGGCCGAGGGCCGCGAAAAGAACCGCCGCATCGAGCTCGTCGTCTGGAAGCGCTTTTCGCACCGCGAGCCAGCGGTGCCGGGGGCCTGAATATATTTAGGGTAGGGACTGCAGTCCCCGCCGTCCTTGGTTAGAGTGGGACGCGAAGGGACTCGCGTCCCTACCTCATCAAATCTTCCGCTCCACCTGCGTCGAGCGCAGGTGAATGGTCTTGCGCGTCAGATCGTGGTTCGCCTCGACGAAGCGGACGGTGCCGCTGCGCGCGCGCATGACGACCGAATAGGTCGTGGCGATGGAGCCCTGCACGCGGACGCCCTTGAGCAGCGGGCTTTGGGAAATGCCGGTGGCGGCGAAGACGATGTTCTCGCCGCGGGCGAGGTCGCGCGACATGAACTGGTGGTCGAGCATCTCGCCCCAGCCTTGCGCGATGAGCGACTTGCGCTCCGCCTCGTCGCGCGGCCAGATTTTCGCGCGCATGCCGCCGCCGAGACAGCGCAGGCCCGCCGCGGAAAGAATACATTCCGGCGCGCCGCCGATGCCGGCGTAGAGATCGATGGCCGAGGTGCGCATGGCGGGGGCCAGCGCGGCGGTGATGTCGCCGTCGGCGATCATGCGCATCGACGCGCCCTTGCGCCGCACCGCGTCGATGATCTCCTGGTTGCGCGGCCGGTCGAGCACGCAGACGACGACGTCGCGCACTTCCTTGCCGAGAATTTTCGCGGTCACGTCGATGACTTCCTCGATCGGCGCGTCGACGTCGATCGGCAGCTTGGGATCGGCCATCCACGCGCGGCGCACCTCGAGCGGATAGGCCAGCTTCTTCATGTAGAACGCCGGGATGTCCTGCAGGCACGGCTTGCCGTCGGCGGAAAGGCCCGAGGCCGCGATGCAGGAGATCGAGTTCGGCATGCCCTTGCTCAGGTTGGTCGTGCCGTCGACCGGATCGAGCGCGATTTCAAAACGGGGCGAGCCGTCGCGCCATTGGCCGACTTTCTCGCCCTTGAACAGGCCGGGCGCCTGGTCCTTGATGCCTTCGCCGATGACGACCTCGCCGCAAATGTCCATCAGGTCGAACATGCCGCGGATGGCGTCGCTGGCCGCTTCATCGGCCTTTTCTTTTTCGCCCTTGCCCAGCCATTGCAGGGTGTTGAGCGCGGCCAGTTCGGTCGCGCGCAGGAAATCCATCTCGATCAGCCGCTCGGTGTCGTGGCTGACGATAGTTGCGTCACTCATGGTGATCAATAGGACTATACCACAACGGGTGCTTTCACAAGCGCCGCGCCGTGCTACTCGTAGACGGGTGAACTTCCTCGACTGGCTCGGCCTCACGAAAGCGCATGCCTCGGTCAACGTCGGCGACGCTGCGCCGGACGTTGCCTCCCGCGACCAGGACGGGAAGCCTGTGCGCCTCGCCGAGCTTTACGGCGACGGCTTCGCGCTCGTCTATTTCTACCCGAAAGCCGATACGCCCGGCTGTACCGCACAGGCCTGCAGCTTGCGCGACGGCTTCGCCGAGCTGCAGGACCGCGGCGTGCGCGTGATCGGAGTGAGCTCGGATTCGCCCGCCGCGCAAAAGCGCTTCGCGGAAAAATTCCGGCTCCCGTTTACGCTTCTGGCCGACGAGGACCACGCCGTGGCGAATGCGTTCGGCGTGCGGCTGATGCTCGGCATGACGCACCGCCAGTCGTTCCTCATCAAGGACGGCCGCATCGTCTGGCGCGACCTCAGCGCCTCCACGCGCGAGCAAGCGCGGGATGTTTTGCGTTTCTTGGAAACGCCCTGACGGAATTAATGAAGGGTTGGAAAAGCGAAACCCCATCCCCCAATTCCGTTAATTTGGGAAAATTCCGTAATTCCGTCAAATTCACATCCGCTCAATATCCCAATGATGCGACATCGTATCGTTAGCTCCGTCCGCGTCTTCGCTGAACCAGAGGCTGGGATTTTGAATCCATTGCTCGTGGGCATTCGACTTGCGCGGCGTATCGAGATAGAAGTCCGTGTCCGTGTGCCAGGCGAAGAAGTAGCCGGGATCGCGCCCGAAGAAATTCAGGTCGCCGAAGCCGCCGACGTGCAGGAATTGCGACGAGAGGTCTTCCGGAATCCAGCCGAGTCGCGGATCGAAGAACTCCGCGATGACGTGGGCCTGACGTCCGCCGGTCAGGGCCGCGCCCCCGCCGGTGCACCGCACCTTGAAGCACTGGCCCACGAGCAGCCGCGCCGGAATGTGGTTCGCCCGGCACGCGCCGACGAAGACGAGCGAGAAGCCGCCGCAATCCGTGCGCAAGCGCCGGGCGCACGCGGCCGAGTTCCACGCGCTTACCGGAGGATACGTGTACGCGCCGTGCGAATGCATGTACGCATAGACGCGCTGCGCGAAATCCACCGCCGCCTCGTCCGAGTGCCGGCGCAGGCCCGCGTTGTCGAGCCAGTCCTGGAACGCGCCGTCGCGCCAGTTGATCGAATCACTCGTGCCGAGAAACGCCCCGCCCGCGCTCGGGACCGGGGCATTCCCCGCCGGCGCGCCGTCCGCCAGTTGCCGGATTTTCCACGTCCCCGTGATGACCACCCGCCAGTGCACCCGCCGCGATTCGCCCGGATGCAGCGTGGCCACGATCATCCGATGGCCGTTGTCATCCGTTTCCACCGCGCCCTTGATCGACGACGTGAACCCCGTGATGTGCTGCCCGCCCGTTTCCGGTGGAATCGGCAGATACATCTTCGCGCTGCCGTCATCCCCCGGCCAGGTGAATGACGAATCGTAAACAATGCGGAACTGCTCGCCGCCCACGATGGCGATATGCCGGTCCGGCCCTTCCGCGCTGGCCAGAAGCGGCGCGAAAAGGACCGCCCACCCCAAGCCGCAACGAAACCGAAATGCCGTGAACATCACGCACAGGATGCATCATTTTCCGCGCCGCAAACATCGAAATTCATGCCGATCCCGGGCCCGCACCCGGCCCCGCCCGTGGCCCATCCCGAATAAAATGATTTTCTATTGTCCCTACCGTAAGACTTAACGTACATTGATAGACTTACCTATATGCATCGCGCGCCAAATCTTTCCCTGCCGGGTATCCTGTTTCTCGGCGTCCATCTCATGTGCCTCGGGGTTTTCTGGACGGGCCTCAACTGGCAGGCCTGCGTGCTCTGCGCCTTCATGTTTTTCACCCGCAAGTTCGGCATCACCGGCGCGTTCCACCGCTACTTCTCGCACCGCAGCTACAAGACCAGCCGTGCGTTCCAATTTTTCCTCGCCTTCCTCGGCGGCGCGGCCGCGCAAAAAGGCGCGCTCTGGTGGGCGGCGCATCATCGCCATCATCACAAGCACTCCGACACCGAGCACGACATCCATTCCGCCAAGCTCGAGGGCTTCTACTGGTCGCACGTCGGCTGGGTGCTCTCCAAGGAATACGAGGAGTACGATTCCAACGCCGTGCGCGATCTTTCCAAATATCCCGAGCTCATCTGGCTCGACAAGTACCTCTTCGTCCCGCCCGTCGCCGCCGGCACCTTCTGTTATTTTGTCGGCATGTTCTGGTTCCACAATGCGATGATGGGTCTCATCGTCGGCTTCTTCATCAGCACGACGATCCTTTACCACACCACCTTCGCCATCAACTCCCTCTGCCACATGTTCGGCAATCGCCGCTACGAGACCGGCGAAGAGAGCAAGAACTCGATCTGGCTCGCCTTCCTCACCATGGGCGAAGGCTGGCACAATAATCACCACCACTACCCTCTCTCCTGCCGGCAGGGTTTTTTCTGGTACGAGATCGACCTCACCTACTACGTCCTGCTCGGGCTCGAGAAGCTCGGCCTCGTCTGGGACCTGCAAGCCCCGCCCAAGCGCATGCTCCAGCCCGAAGCCATGACCGCCATCAACAAGCCCAAGCCCAAGGCCGAAGAGCCCGATGGCGAGCTGGCCGAAGCGGCGTAAGCAGAAATGACGAATAACGGAAAGACGGAATGGGGAGAAATTTTTGGACAGGATTAAGAAGATTAAAATGATTTTGTCCGAGGCGATCAGTCCATCCTTTGAATCCTCTTAATCCTGTCTAAATTCCGTCCATTCCGTTATTCCGTCACTCACTCCGGCACGATCACCCGCAGCTTGCGCCGCTTGATGGCGAACTCCACCGGCGAGTGACCGGCCACTTCGCCATCGGCCTCCATCGGCACCGGCATGCTCGACTCGACCAGCAGCCGCTTCGTCTTGAAATAGGTCACGTCGGAAAATCGCGCGAGCGAGCCGAACAGCATCCCGCGGAAGTAGCGCATCAGGTGCAGGTAGTTCATGTACTTGAACACGTAGACGTCGAGCAGCCCGTCCTGCATGTCCGCGTGGGCGAAGAGCGGGAACGGCCCGCCGTAGAGCCGCCCGTTGCCCACCAGCACGAACGAGCCGTCAACCGTCGGGTGGTCCTCGCTCGTCACGCGCAGCCGCGGCGGCCGCTCCACCGCCACCTTTGTCGCGGTGAGCAGGTAGCTCAGCGGCCCGAGCACCTTCTTGATCTGCCGGTTGTTGCGCTGGACGATCTGCGCATCCAGGCCGATGCCGGCCATTTGGACGAAGAGGTGGCCGTTGGCCGTCGCCTCGTCGATCAGCTTGATTCGGCCGGCGCGGATCACCTTCCACGCCGAGACCAAGTCGAACGGAATGCCCAGCTCCATCGCCAGCACATTCACCGTTCCCATCGGCAAAATACCGAGCGCGATCGGCGCGTTGCCGATGCCATTGACCACCTCATTGATCGTCCCGTCGCCGCCCGCCGCGACGATGGTGCTGTAGCCCTGCTCCACCGCGCGCTCCGCCTGCGCCTCCGCATCCCCCGGACCCTCCGTGGTGCGGATGACCACGTTGCGCTGGAGCTGGCGCAGCCGCTCCAGCCGCGCACGCACGCCACGCGCCGCGGGATTCACGATGATGCAAATGCGATTCACGGTTGGCTGGTCAAAAAGGCTGCGCTAGGTTGACCCCATGCGCTCGTATCGTTGGTTGATCATCGCCGGGGCTGTCGTCATCGGGGTCGCAGCCCTAGCTATAGCCGTCGCCGCCATCGGGCTCAACTCCTTCATCCACTCGCCCGGTTTCAAGGCCGAGGTGGAAAGCCGCGCCTCGGCCAGCATCGGCGGCCCGGTGCAGATCGAGGCGATCGACTTCGACGTGCTCCACGGCATCAAGCTCAGGGGCTTCGTCACGCAGATCGATTCCAATCACACCGGCGGGCAGGGCGCGCTCAAGGCCAGCGTCGCGCAGGTCAACTGCACCTACTCGCTCTGGGATTTGCTCGACCGCAAACTGCGCCTCACCGGCGTTGTGCTCGACCAGCCGCAGATCACGCTGACCAAGCAGCCGACCGCGCCCATGCCGCCCGCGCCCGCCTCAAGCACCAGCACGGCCTCGAGTTCCTCGGGCTCCAGCGGCGGCTCCGCGTTTCAATTCGTGCTCGATAGCGCGAAGATCAACAACGGCGCCTTCACCATTCTCGATGCCAGCGGGGCCAACACCGCCGCCCTGCAAGGTGTCAACGCCAGCGCCGATACTTCCGGCTTCAACGAGGGCAGGGACGTCACCGGCGAGGTGAAAGCGGCGCAGGTCTCGGCCTCGGGCCTGCAAGTCACCGAGTTCTACACCTCGTTCACCTACCACACGAACTATCTCGCCTCGAAGCAATTCACCGCCACGGCCTACAGCGGCACGCTCAAGGGCGACTTCCTCATGGACGGCTCCGCCGGGCCCTCCACGCTCACCCTCAACGGCAACAGCCTGAAAGTCGAGCAAATCGCCGCTGCCAGCGGATCAGAATCTCATCTCGACGGCTCGCTCGATTTCCAGAGCAAGTGGCGCGGCATCGAGACCGACGCGTCCACCGGCGAGGGCGACGCGCAGCTCACCAACGGCAAAATCCAGGGCGTGAGGATGCTCAACGAAATCGGCTCGGCCCTGAAGATCGAAGAGCTCAAGGAGCCGCTCATCAGCAAGGCCATCACGCATTTCCTCGTGCACGATCGCCAGGCCGACTTCAACGGGCTGCAGATCACATCCCAGCTTTTCAGCATCACCGGCCACGGCACGGTTGGCTTCGATAGCTCGCTCAACGCCGACCTCGTCCTCGTCCTGACCACGCAGGCCATGGCCCGGCTGCCCCAGCAAGTGGCCAACGCCTTCGTGCAGCAAGCCGACGGCACCGGCACCATCGGCTTCAAGGTCACCGGCACCACCGCCAATCCCAGCACCGACCTCCCGCAAAAGCTGCTCCTGCAAGGCGCGCAAAAGCAGATCAAGAACGAGCTGAACAAGGCGCTCAACAAGTTTTTCCACTAGGCGCATCGCGGAGTGACTTGGTAGGGCCGCGAGTCCCCTCGCGTCCGGCTCGTAAGATTCGCGCAAATGCAAAGACCGCAAAAAGAAAGCGACACCGGCCTCGACCACGGACGGCAGGGGACTGCCGTCCCTACCATTTAGAGAGATACCACCCGCTCCACCGCCAGCAAACACTGGTCGCCGCGCACGTGAAAGACCCGCACGCCGTGGAAATAACGGCCCGCGTCGTCCGCCTCCAGCGCGATGAACGCCGGCGTCGAGTAGGTGCCATCATCCTGCCGGGCGAGCGGCAGCGTCACCGTGTCCGCCTTGCCCGTGAGCTTCAGCACGTAGGACGCCTCCGGCAGATTGGCCTTCACCACCACCTTCACCGCCGATTTCTCCACCTGATGCTGCATGTTCAGCCAGGGGAAATTGAAATCGAACGACGCCTGCGCCGAAACCGGAATGTCGCCCACATCGTTCTGCCTGCCGTCATCAGCCCACGCGATGGCGACATTGCGGCCATCCAGCGCGACCGGTTCGAAACGGTACTTCGTCTGCCAGTACGGGACCATCTTCAAGCTCATCAGGAGCGAGAAAATCGCCAGCAGCAGCATGATCAAAAATCCGTAGACAAGCCGGTAGACCACGGCGCAACTATCTGCCCAATCGCGCGGGGAATCGACCTTTTTCTCGTGGGAAAGAAAAGACGGAATAACGGAAAGACGGAATGGGAAAGAATTTTTGGACAGGATTAAGAAGATAAGATGATTTTGTTCGAGGCGATCAGCCCATCCTTTGAATCCTCTTAATCCTGTCCAAAAATTCCGTTCATTCCGTCACCCCATTTGATACAGAAATGTAACCGCGGTCGCATTGACACTTATTCACAGCTCTGGTAACTAAGGTGCCAACGTGAGAACCACACGTTCAAGTTACCCGAGGGCATTCGCCCTTCGCGGCTGAAAGGGATCATGGAAGCGATCCTGAGCAACAACGTCCTCGTGCTCAATCGTCTTTGGCAGGCCGTCAACATCTGCACCGTCAAGCGGGCCTTCATGCTCCTCTACCAGGGCCACGCGCAGGTGGTCGAGCCCGACAGCGGCACGTTCCAGACCATGACCTTCAGCCAGTGGCACAGCTTCTCCCATGGCTACGAGGGCACCGACGTCGTCAGCACCATCTCGTTCAAGATTCGCGTGCCGAAGGTGATCCTGCTGCTTTTCTTTGACCGCATGCCGAAGAAAGAGGTCAAGTTCACCCGGCACAACATCTTCGAGCGCGACCACAACACCTGCCAGTACTGCGGCCACAAATTCGACCGCAAGGACCTCAATCTCGATCACGTCGTCCCGCGCGACCGCGGCGGCGAGACCTCGTGGGAAAACATCGTTTGCTCGTGCGTCCCCTGCAACAGCCGCAAGGGCAACCGCACGCCGCCCGAGGCCGGTCTCAAGCTCCTGCACAAGCCGCGCCGTCCCAAATGGCGGCCCATGCTGCACCTCCAGTTCAGCAAAGCCCGCGACGAATCGTGGAAACACTTCGTCGATTTGGCCTACTGGAACGTTGAGTTGACGGATTAGCAACCGGCTGCTACGCAAGGATCTTGCATTGGTTTAATGCCAAGAATAGCAAAGTCGGATCATAAATATATTAGTTGCAGTACCTTGCGTTGAGGGCGACGTTTCCTTATGAAACGTCAAACCAAGACAGCCATACTGGCGCTGCTCCTTTCCGCAGCGGTCATCACTCCCTACGCCTTCGGCGATCCCGCAGCCACCACCACGGCGAATACGGGGGCCAACTCAAGCACGACGGGCGTCAACGGCCCGAGCGATACGCTCGCCAACGGCGTGACCACCGGCACGACCACGACCGGCAGCACGCCGGCCGCGCCCAACACCGTGGTTGCGCCGAACACCCCGGCCGCGGCCAGCAGTGGCGCGCCCTACACGTCGCCCACCGGCGCGTACAAGGGCACCGGCTCCTCGCCGCAGAACCAGGCGACGGGCACACAAAAAGCGGGCGGCGGTGCGAGCAATCCGTAACGATTAAGCGTCTCCGGGCGGGCGGCAACTCATCGTCCCTTTTCCCTCGCCGTCAGAACGGAGGCGTTTCATGAGCTGGCGGCGTCGCCTCGCGGCGATGCCGTCAGTTTGTGTTTTAAAGGTAGGGACGCGAGTCCCTTCGCGTCCCTATTAGCGACGGACGGCTTAGATATAATACCGCCAGTTGATATTCGGGAAAATATTGTCCCGCCACTCGCAGTTGCCGAGGAAATCGACGTCGATCGTGTTGCTCTTGATCTGCTCGTAGAGCCGCGTGAAGCGCAGGATGTGGTCCTGCGTGCGCTTCACCGCGTAGGGCACCATCGTGCCAGTCTTCATGATGAAGGCCCAGTCGCTCGACTGCGCCAGCAGCAACTCGCGCGCGGCCTGCTTCATCGCGCGGTCGTAAAGGCCGTAGCAATTGCGGTAGGTGTTCGCCAGCTCGATCATCCGCCCCGCCGCGATGTGCAGGTGGGGATAAATCCAAGCATTCGGCTCGTCCAGCCACACCTTGTAATAGCCCTCCGCGCCCCAGGACGACGCGCTCGGCATCGAAAGCTGCTGCGTCGGGAAGCGCTGGAGATATTCGCCCGGCGTCGTCGTCTTGAACACGCCCTGGTCGTAATTCGCCTTGCGGAAAACGTAGTTGAGGAACTCCGGCCCCTCGTACCACCAGTGGCCGTAAAGCTCCGCATCGTAGGGCGCGAGCACGATCGGGTTCATGCCGCCCAGCACGCTGTGCAGATGCTCGATCTGCTTGCCGCGGTTGAAGACGAAGTCGCCCGCGTGCTCCGCCGCGCGTTCGCGCGCGATCTGCGGCCGGTACGGCTCCTTCCAGCCGCCCTTGCCCGTGATGCGATGGTACTTGAGCCCGGTGAATTTGCGCAGGCCGTTGGACTGGATGTACGGCTTGATGTAATCGAAGTCCAGGTCGTAGCCGATGTCGCGGTAGAAATCGCGGTAGTACGCATCGCCGGGATAGCCCCGCTCCGACGACCACACCTGCACGCTCGACTCGATGTCGCGCGCGAACGCCGCCGGGCCTGAGCGCGTGAAGAGCGGCGCGTAGACGCCGTAGCGCGGGCGCTGCTCGGCGTGCATGATCGCGTGTGTGTCGACCACGAACCAGCGGATTTCCGCCTCCTGCAAAAACTTGTCCACGCCCGGGTAGTAGGCGCATTCCGGCAGCCAGATGCCGCGCGGCGCGCGCCCGAAGCACTCCTGGTAATGATCGCGCGCGACCATGATCTGCGCCCGCACCGCCTGCGGGTACTCCGACATCAGCGGCAGGTAGCCGTGCGTCGCGCCGCAGGTGATGATCTCCAGCTTGCCCGCGTCCTGGAATTTCCGGAACGCCGTCAGCAGATTGCGGTGATACTTGTCGGCGAAGACGTGCCGGCAATTTTCCAGCCGATGCAGGTAGAACCACGCCAGCTCGTGGTAATGATGGTCGCCCTTGGTGCGATTGATTTCCTTGTACGCCAGCTCGATGCCCTTATCCACCGTCGCCAGGTAGCGGTTCTGCAACAGCTCGTCGCCGAGCATCGCGGCCAGCGGCGGCGTGATCGACATGGTCAGGCGGAAATCGCAGCCGTCGTTGATCAGCCCGTCCATCATGTCGATGAGCGGGATGTAGGTCTCCGTGATCGCCTCGTAAAACCAGTCCTCTTCCAGGAAATCCTCGTACTCCGGATGTCGCACGAACGGCAGGTGGGCGTGCAGGACCAGCGCGAGATAGCCTTGAGGATTCATTCGTCCGTCAAAATAACGGGCAACGAGACGCTTGTCTCTAGCGAACTCGCGGTTACGGTAAAATTCGCCTCGGCACGGCTCGGCGAGATGCCTAAATTCAGTTGAGTGAAACGGCTGACCCGGCGTCCCACGGGCGATCCCTGAAACACCATGCGCCGCCTTCGCGATAACCAAGCCATGCGGCGCCTTTTCGTTTTCCTCGCCTTGCTCGCGATTCCGTCGCTCGCGTTCGCGCAGGGCGTGGCCGTCGCCGGCCAGCCCGGCACCGATCTCTACAATCACGCCGCCTCCGCCGAGCCGGAGGTGCAGAAGATCTACGCCGCGTGGAAAGCCGAGCGCGACTCCACGCGCCGCGCCGCGATCGGCCGCGAACTCGTCGACGATATCATCCACGAAGTCGAGCTCCCGCAGCTCAACCTCGCCGACGAAGTCGCGCGCGACGGCCTGCCCGTCCGCGTCATCACCACGCCGCCCGCCCGGAAGCTTACGCTCAAGCCGCTCGCCCTGCTCATCGGCGCCCGCGCTGACGATGACGCCTGGCCCGCGAGCCCGGTTTTTCGCCGCCTCGCCGCCGACCGCGTCGAGGCTTGGACCAGCCGCGAGGGCTGGCTCTTCGACGGCAGCGGAAAACTCCTCACCCACGTCATCGTCCCGCGCCGCGACGGCGCCGGCCGCGAATGGTTCGGCGCCTTCCTGCCCGACGGCACATGGATCACCACCGATCTCTGGGAGCAGGACGAGCAAATCAACGCCTTCAGCGCCCACGGCAAGTGGCTCTGGGAACTGAAAGGCGCCGACATCCTCAAGCAGCTCCCGCCGTCCGGCGACCCGGACGGCGCGCCCGGCAAGCCGCTCATCTGCTGGGCGCGCGCCGACCGCATCGGCCAGGGCTGGGTCGTCTGTGTCGGCGAAGACTGGAACACCAACTGCGCGCTCGTCGCCGCGTCGAAAACCGTCGCGCCCGTGCCGGAGGGCGAGAACCTGTGGGACCTCATCTATCCACGCGCCATGGGCACGCGCGGCTTCTTCACCGCGCTCGGCATCAGCTCCGATGACGGCGAGCTCCAACTCGGCCGCGAAGAACCCATGCACGGCCCCGGCGTCGGCTGGCCCATTTACAGCATGAAGCACGGCGATTGGAGCCGTATCATCCGCACCGGCGATCACAAGTTCGGATTCTGGCCGCGCTCGCACGCGCTCTTCATCGAGGCTCAGGGCGACGAGTTTCTCTCCCCGCACCGCGTCTGGTTCTTCGACGACGACGGCCGCTACGCGGGCGAAATCGGCGGCTCGTACCTCGGCGACGCGGCCAACAAATACGGCCTGCTCGTCACCGTCCCTGGCGGCAGCGTCGCCACGCTCATGCCCGGGGCAAAAGGCCCCACCGCCACGCAGACGCGCATCTTCACCTGGCCCGACGGCACCCGCGCCGTTCCGCTCGCCCTCTACGACGACCTGCACCTCGGCTTCTTCCTGCGCGGCCGGCAAATCGCGGACACCAATCCCGAAACCGCCCGCCGCGCCACCGCCGCCGCCGCCATCGTCGTGGCGCAGTGGAAGCAGTAGCGGCGGATGGACGGTTACGAGTTCTGCCGCCGTGCGCGCAGGTAAACGAAGGCGCCCATGCCGGCAAACGCCAGCGCCCAGGCGGACGGTTCCGGCGTAGCGGTAATTTCGACGCCGTAGTCCGCCGTGGTGGAAGCCCAGTTGGCTCCGCTTTTGGTTTCCCAGCCAAGCGCCGGCGTGCTGCCCGCCGTTTGCGAGGTCAGCTCCGGAAGATCGAGGAATTGTGAGCTGGTCCCCTCGATCGCCAGCCAGTAGTCCCCCGTGGTTTTGGCCGTGAAGCTCAGATTGGTGCTCGTGTCCCAACCCGGAGTTCCACTCCAGAGTTCCGCCGCGTTTGCCGAAGCCGACTCGTTTCGCGACAACGGATTTGCGTAGATGAAATAATCAAACGAAGAGCCCGTGGAAACATCGCCCTGCGTGAAATAGGTCGAAACCGACGTGAGGCTCTGCCCGGCGTTGAGTTGGAACTCCACGGCAAAAATGGTGCCATTGTTCAGCTCGAAGGGGGCGCCAGTGCCCGTCGGCGTGCCCGTGTTGAGGACATCGACGTCCGCGCTCGCCCAGGTGGAAGTCAGAGCGGCAACTGCCGCCACCGCGAAAAGACCCATGAATTTCATGCGGCGACTCTGCTGCACGCAGCGAAATTTCACCAGAGACAAGCTGGTGAAGATCGCGTGGCTTTTACACGGCGCCGTAGATAAAGCGGGCAAGGGTCACGCCTCAGCCTGACCCTCCCGCGGTTCTAATCCGTAATAATATCGTTGAACGTGTGGTTCGCCGGGATCATCGGCAGCACGTGCTCGGTGAAGGGCACCATCACGTCCAGCGCGTACGCGCCCGGCGCATCGATCAGCCGCTGCAGCGCCGCATCGAGGTCCTTCTTGTGCTCCACGCGCTCGCACGGGATGCCAAAGCCCTTGAAGATCTGCGGATAGTCCGGATAAATCTCATGCCGCGCCGACGGGTCGCCCAGGTAGGTGTGGCCGCGGTTGCTCTTGAAGAACCGGTCCTCCCACTGCACCACCATGCCCAGGTGCTGGTTGTTCAGGATGATCACCTTCGCGTGGATCTTCTCCACCTTCGACGTCGCCAGCTCCTGCACATTCATGAGGAAGCTGCCGTCGCCGTCGATGTCGATCACCTGTTTGTTCGGGCAGGCCACCTTCGCGCCCAGCGCGGAGGGATAGCCGAAGCCCATCGTGCCGAGACCGCCCGAGGTCAGGAACGTGCGCGGCTTCGTGAAATCATAGAACTGCCCGGCCCACATCTGGTGCTGGCCCACGCCGGTCGTGATGATCGCGTCGCCCTTCGTCAATTCGCACAGGCGCTGGATCACCAGTTGCGGCGCAATCTTGTCCGGATGATCCACGAACTTCAGCGGATGCATCGCGCGCCACGAATCGATGTCCTTCTGCCACGCCGGGAATTTCCGGCGCGCGCGGCCTTCCTTGCGGATCATCGCGTTCAGCCGTGCCAGCGCGTACTTCACGTCGCTCAGGATCGGCAGGTGCACGTGCTTGTTCTTGTCGAACTCGGCGTAGTCGATGTCGATATGGACAATCGTGCCGTGCTTGGCGAACTCGCTCACCTTGCCCGTCACGCGGTCATCGAAGCGCACGCCGAACGCCAGCAGCAAATCCGCCTCGTTCACCGCCCGATTCGCGTAGTAAGTGCCGTGCATGCCCAGCCACTTCATCGACAGCGGATGATTTTCCGGAAAGCCGCCGATGCCCATCAGCGTCGTGCACACCGGAATGTTCGTCAGCTCGGCGAACTCCAGCAGCTCCTTCGAGGCGTTGGAGGAAATGATGCCGCCGCCCACGTAGAGCACCGGCTTCTCCGATTTCTCGATCAGCCCGAGCACTTCATTCAGCGCCAGATCGTCCGCCTTCTTCTCCGGATGGTAGCCGCGCAGCTCGATCTTGTTCGGCCACACCGGCTGCGTCTGCGCCATCTGCACATCCTTCGGGATATCGATCACCACCGGACCCGGCCGGCCCGAGTTCGCGATGTAGAACGCCTCCTTCACCACGCGCGGAATGTCATTCACGTTCAGCACGAGGAAGCTGTGCTTCACCACCGGCAGCGTCATGCCGAAAAAGTCGGTCTCCTGGAACGCGCCCTTGCCGATGTTCGCCTGCGGCACCTGGCCCGTCACCGACACGATCGGAATCGAGTCCATGTACGCATCGGCCAGCGTGGTCACCAGGTTCGTCGCGCCGGGACCGCTCGTCGCCATGCACACCCCCGTCTTGCCCGTCGCGCGCGCGTAGCCCGCCGCCATGAAGCCGCCGCCCTGCTCGTGGCGCGGCAAAATCGTGCGGATCTTCTTCGACTTGGTCAGCGACTGGTGCAGCCACTGGCTCGCGCCGCCCGGATAGGCAAAAATCGTATCAACCCCCTCCCGCTCCAGCGCCGCGACGAGAATATCGGACCCACACATCTTGGTGCCCAGTTTCAAGGCCGGCGCGGACGCCGCCTTCTTCTTCGCTTTGAGGGTGATTTTCATAATAAGGGGAAGGTTTAGCCTAGAGCGCCTAAGTCGCGTTAGCAACTCTGTTTTAGCTCCGAAAACGGCGCATCAGTTACATGGTAGGGACGGCAGTCCCCTGCCGTCCGGGATGCAGAGGAGACGTCCGCTAAAAGAATGGCTTGGTAGGGACGCGAGTCCCCTCGCGTCCGCGATTACACGGGACGCTCCGCAATCCAAAGATGCGGCCACTTCTCCCAATGTTGCACCAACCCGGCCCGAACCGGGTTATCCAAAATGTACGAGACTTTTTGCGTCAAACTTTCCTCGCGCCGAAGCCGATGCTCAAAGAAATCCCGCTGCCACGCCGCGCCCAGGTGCCGGGAAGTCCAGTGTTTCCACGCGCGCACCGCTGGCAAAAGCTTGCCATCGCACGCCGCCAGAAAGTGGATGTGGTCTGGCATGATAACAGCCAGGTTCACTCGCCACTTCTTTGCATCGTTATAAAAACGGATGGATTCGAGCAACTTGCCCGGCAACTCTCCGCATACGAGATCATCTCCGCGCTTTTCGGCACAGATGGTCAGGAAGTAGATTTCCGCGGACGGGTCTTCGAGCCAGCGCGGTGTGTCGTGGGGCAGTTGCTTTCGCCTTGGAGGCATATGCCGAGGGAATCACGTTTTTAGGATGAATACGAGCCGTGCGTGGAAGAAGGGGACGCGAAGGGACTCGCGTCCCTACCATCAAAATAATCAGTTGCGCGGTCCATTTCCCGTCGCACGTTTATTTTCGCCTCCGAATCGGATTAAGCCTCCGCCACCCAACCCACCCACCACCACCATGCCCACCTTCCACGCCTATGCCGCCTCCGGCGCCAAAGCCCCGCTCAAGCCCTTCGAGTTTGATCCCGGCGCCCTCAAGCCCGAGGACGTCGAGATCAAGGTCGACTACTGCGGCATCTGCCACTCCGACCTCTCCATGCTCGACAACGAGTGGGGCATGTCAAACTACCCCATTGTTCTAGGACACGAAGCCAGCGGCACCGTCGTCGCGCTCGGCACCGAGGCCAAGGGCCTCAAGGTCGGCCAGAAAGTCGGCCTTGGCTGGTTCTCCCACAGTTGCCTCGCCTGTCCGCAATGCCTCGCCGGCGACCACAACCTCTGCCCCACCGTGGAAGGCACCATCATGGGCCGCCAGGGCGCGTTTGCCGACCGCGTCCGCGCGCAGTGGACCTGGGTGCGCCCGCTGCCCGAAGGCGTCGCCGAGTCCAAGGCCGGCCCGCTCCTCTGCGGCGGCATCACCGTCTTCGCGCCGCTGGTCATCCACGACATCCCGCCCAACGCGCGCGTCGGCATCATGGGCATCGGCGGCCTCGGCCACATGGCCCTCCAGTTCGCCAACAAATGGGGCTGCGAAGTCCACGCCTTCACCACCAGCGACAACAAGGAAGCCGAGGCCAAGAAACTCGGCGCCCACGTCGTCCACAACACCAGGCGCGACGGCGAGCTCAAGAAAATCGCCGGCTCGCTCGACCTCATCATCTCCACCATCAACGCCCCGCTCGACGTCGGCACGCTGCTCGGCACCCTCAAGCCCAAGGGCGTGCTCCACACCGTCGGCGCCGTCCCGCAGCCGCTCGAAGTCCCCGTCTTCCCGCTGCTCCTCGGCCAAAAATCGGTCGCCGGTTCGCCCACCGGCAGCCCCAGCGTCATCGACCGCATGCTCGAGTTCTGCGCCCGGCACAACATCGCGCCCGTCACCGAAGAATTCCCCATGTCCAGGATCAACGAAGCCTTCGACCACCTCCGCGCCGGCAAAGCCCGCTACCGCATCGTCCTCAAGAACGACATCAAGTAGCGATTCCCCGAATTTCACGCAAAGACGCAAAGCCCGCAAAGGAGTGGCGCAGTTGATCAGCCGTTGCGTCCTTCGCGTCTTTGCGAGAAACTCGTCTTCTTCTCGCAACTTCGTTGTCCTCATCCGCACGCCAAAAAGCCGGCACTTCCGCCTACTCCTCTCGACTCATCCGCAACTGCTCCCGCAGCCACGCCGCGAACGAGTCCGCGCGAGCCTTCGCGTTCCAGCTCGCCAACCGCTCGCCCTTCGCCTCGCCATCGCGCAGGTACAGCGTCGGCTCGTAACGATAGGTCGTCCCGCCCTTGCTGTTCGTGCTCACGATCGTCTCCACGCGCACCTGCGCCACGTCCGTGAACGACACCGTGCGCAGCTCCTTGCGCCCATACGTCAGCGGCAGTTGCAGCGTCGCCGCGCCCTCGTCGATCACCAGGTCATCCATCCCCGCCGCGATTTTCCTCCACTGCATCAGCGCCGCGATCACGCCCGCGGCGAATGCACCTCCCAGCATCGCCGTGGCCAGCATCACCGGCGGCTCGAATTGGTAGGGAATCGCGAGGGCAAAAATGGAGAGGAACGCAACGCCGCCCGTCACCAGCAAGCCCAGCGGCACCGGCCTAAAGACCGGCAGCCGCACCCGCGTGCGGAAACCGTCGCGGATCAATCGAACGCCGCCCGCCACCGGCGACAGAAACAAGGTGCGAACCATCGATACGACCAGCATCGCAATGCCCAGCCCAACGATGTTGAAGGGCGTGACGAAAAGCACGCTCATCACGTTTTGGCCATTCAGCCCCGGCGCCAGCAACGCATCGTGCGGGTCGCGCGGATTGTAGAAAACCTGCACCGTCGAGCCGACCGGATGCTCCGCCGCCAGTTGCTGCGCCCGGGCCGCATTCTGCGACACGTACGCCGCCGGATGGCCCTTGTACGTCGTCGACGTGTACCGGTACCGCGAGCCGATCAATTCCTCGCCGCCAACCTGGTAGCGGTAGCGCAGGTTCCAATCGTAGCTCGTGCTCTTCGATCCGCGATAAACCGACACGTCGCTTTGCGTCACCGTCCCCGTCGCCGCCGGGAACTGGAGCGCCTGCCACTGCTGCAGCGATTCCTTCCCGATCGCATGATCAATCTTCCCCACCACGAAACACCAGAACCCGCCAAACGCCGCCAGGACGACGACCGCCATAACACTCGTAATGAGATTCCCCGCTTTCATAGCGCAGCCGCCATAGTCGCAAACTGCCTGCCTCTGTACAGGGGAAATTTCCCCGTTCCCAGGTTGCTGCCCTCCAACTTCGTTGCCCCGAATTTTACGGCTGATCAACGTCGCCATCCTTTGCGCCCTTTGCGCCTTTGCGAGAAACCTTCCCCTAATGACAGTTGCCCGCAACCAACTACCTCGCTAAAACAGGTGCCTATGGCGCATCCTGCACTCGAAAAAGGTCGGCAATTTCTCAACGAAAACGGCAAAAAAGAAGGGGTCACCACCACCTCCTCCGGCCTGCAATATAAAGTCCTTCGCCAGGGCACCGGCAAGCAGCCCAAGCCGACCGACACTGTCGAAGTCCATTACGAAGGCCGGTTGATCGAAGGCAAAGTCTTCGACAGCTCCTACGCCCGGCGCGAAACGATTGAGTTTCCCCTCAACGGCGTCATCGCCGGCTGGACCGAAGGCGTTGCCTTGATGAAAGAGGGCGCCAAACATCAACTCTACATCCCCTCCGAGCTCGCCTACGGCCGCCACGGCGCCGGCAGCGACATCGGTCCCGATGAGACGCTGATCTTCGACGTCGAGCTGATAAAAGTCCGGTAAGGGAATAGTTTCAGGCTCTCCGCGAAAAAATAAGCGTTTGTGGCGTGTGAGGCGTGTCAGGCGTGTGAGGCGAATGGAGCGAATGAGAGGTGGGAGGGACTAGTCCGCGGTGGCGTGGCGCGCCTGTTGCTGAGCCAGGAAGGATTGGTGAAGGCGCCAGACGGAGGCGCCGGTGGTGGAAATTCCCCACGCGGCGCACTTCGCTGCGCCGGCTTTCCAGCGGTCGCGGATGCCGGGCGGCGGATGGTCGATGAAGCTCATGAGTTGGTCGAGGCACGGTACGCCGCCGGGGTTCGGTGCGTGCAGAAGGCGATGCAAAAGGGAGTTGAGGCGAGGGACAGAGAATCGTGCGCGAGTCTGTTTCATAATGAATGAATCTACCTCAAGCCTGAAAAAGCCGGTAGCGCTGCAAAGACTGCGCAGCCTAAATCGACAACTATTTTTTTGCGCGGCCCGCTTATTCCGCCAAAATCACCTGCGCCGTGTTGTACCCGCTGGCGGCGAAGACCCCGCCGCCGGGATGCGTGCTTGCGCCGGTGAGGTAGAGGCCGGGCAGGCCGGGGACTTTGTAGCCGGCGAGCTCGGGCAGGGGGCGGAACATGAACATCTGGTCGAGGCTCATCTCCAGGTGCATGACGTTCGCGCGGAGCAGGCCGAGCGTGCGCTCGATGTCGAGCGGTGTCTGGATGTGGCGCGCGATCATCTTGCCGCGCATGTTGGGCGCGTAGCGGCAGACGAGGTCGTAGAGCTTGTCGGCCTCGCGCTCGCGGATGGAGTCCCAGTTCTCGCCGTTGCTGAGCTCGTAGGGATGGTACTGGCCCCAGGTGAAGAGGACGTGCTTGCCCGGCGGCGCGAGCGTGGGATCGAGCGAGCTGAAGCTCATCGCCACGACGGACGGCTCGCGCGGCGGCAGGCCGAACATGAAGTCGCGGTGCGAGGAGTTGAGGTAGTCGATCGACGGGCAGAGGAGTTGAAGCGAGGTCTGGTAGTCGCGCGTGCCGGGGAGCGGTCCCGTGGGTGCGGAGGCGTCGCCGTAATCGGGGAGTTCCTCGACCGCGTGGCGAACGATCATGCCAAAGCCGTTGCCGATGCGCGTGCGGGAGACGCGGCGCCTTAATTCTTCGGGCGCGTTGGGAAGCATTTTGAAAAGCGTGTGGAGATGGCAGGCGGAGACGACGCGCGATGCTGTGATTTCTGTGGTAGCCGCCGCTGTCCCAGCGGCGGCTACCCACTTAATACGCCAGCGGTTGTTCGCCCGCATTTCGGACGGAACTTCGAGCTGAATTTCGCGCACTTCCGCATTGCAAATAATCTCCCCACCATGCGCCAGCAGACACTTCGCCATCGCCTGCGTGAGCGCGCCGCTGCCGCCCTTCGCGCGCTTGGCGCCGCTCTTGTGGATCATGGCGTTCCAGCCGAGCATGTCGCCGCTGGCCATCTCGCTCGGCGCGGGACCGGATTGCGCGGAGAGCCACGCCAGCGCGGTGCGCATCGCCGGATGCTCGAAGAGCTCGTCGATCACCGCGCCGTACGGAGCCATGAGCTGCCGCGACGTGTCCATCGACGACCACAACTTGCGCGAGCCGACGTTGAGCAGGTTGCGCTTGAAGATCGTGCCGAAGATTTTGCCCGGCGTTGGCGGCTTGAGGAACGTCTCGAAGATGCCCGCGTTGAGCTCGCCCCAATGCTTCACGAACGCGCGGTAGGCGTCGGCGTCGCGCGGCGAGATCTTCGCGATGCTGGCGCAGGTCTTCTCGACGTCGCGATAGAAGCTGATGCCTGTGCCTGTGCCGAGAATCGGGTAGTAGGCCCACGGATCCATCTCGATGTACTCCAGGCCGAACTTCGTCTCGAGCTCGAGGTCGCGCAGCACGGGCGTGAGGTGGATCATGATGTGCGCCGACGAGCCGACATCGAGCCGGTAGCCGGGGATCAGGTCGTCCTGCGTGCAGACCGCGCCGCCGACGATGTGCCGGCGCTCGAGCACGAGCACCTTGCGCCCCGCCTTGGCGAGGTAGCACGCGCAGGTCAGCCCGTTGTGCCCCGCGCCGACAATGACCACGTCGTAGTCCGGCATTCTCGCTTTGTAGCGGTGGCCAGCGACCGCCGCACTTCAATTCTTGTCTCAGCCGTGCCGCCGCGTAGCGTTGGGCCGTGCGATTCTCGTTCCCGATTTTAGTGATGGCTGTCGCCCTGGCTTTCCCTCTCCGGGCTTTCGACATCTTCGCTCCCGAGGTGATCACGCCAGTGGTGATGCTGCAGAAGATCAAGCTGAAGCAGGACGTGACACTGACCAACGGACCGGACATTTATCTCAAGCTCAACGATCTCTCCAGCAAGCACGACCAGTTGGACGATCCCGCGCCCGATCTCAAGACCGAGGCGGCGTTCGCGTGGATGAGCAATCCGGCGGAGGACGCGAAGAAGATGAGCTTCACGTTCCACAAGGGCGAGACGCTGCTGCAGGTGATCAAGGCCGTCGCGTCGCAGCGCCACGAGACCGTGGTTGACCAGAAGAGCTACCTCCTGATTTTTGGCGAGAAGCATCCGGAGCTGCAGGACGAGTATGCCGAGGCCTCGAGCGATGTGTCGGGCGCGCTCGGACGCTGGATCGGCGCGAACATTCCGCCGGGCAAGACGAGCATCCAGGCGCTGCCCGGTCCCGCCTTCGCCGATTTCATCAACGGCAAGTTCAGGGAGTCGCTCTCCTATTTTCCGGGCCAGACGGACGGCCCGTTTTTCCTCAAGCCGGATCCCTCCGCCAACGCGGCGATCGGGAAGTGCAATGTCATCGGCAGCTATTCGTACGAGACGCTCGTGCGCGCCTACTGCCAGATGCTCAATTTGCGCTGGAAGATCACCGGCAATACCGTGGTGATGGAACCGCCGCCGGCTCCCGCGAAGTAAGCGCCATGTCCAACGACGCCCTCATCGCCAAGTACGAAGCGCTGCTGAAATCGCGGCCCGACGACGAGCTGCTTCGCTTCAGTCTCGGCAAGGCGCTGCTTGATGCGGGCCGTGTTGAAGAAGCCGAGCGCGAATTGCGCGCCGCGCTGGCGGCCAAGGATGATTGGATGATCGTCACCATGCTGCTGGCGAAGATCGCCGGTCAAAAAGGCGACAAGGCCGCGGCGAAAGAGATGTGGGAACGTGGCCTGCAACTCGCCATCGACCAACATCACGAAGGTCCGGAAGAAGAATGCCGGGCGGAATTGGCGAAACTCGGCGCGTAAGCCACGCCGCTACGCCTTGAGCTGCGTCTCCAGATTCGTGATCTGGTCGCGCAGGGCGGCGGCTTGCTCGTAGTTCTCGGCCTGCACGGCGCTTTGCAGGCTGGCGTGAAGCGACTTGAGCTGGTTGTGATATTCCGCCGCGCGGAGAGCGCGGGCCGGAATCTTGCCCTTGTGCGCGGTGCCCTTGTGCATGTCCTTGAGGATCACGCCGAGACCTTCCGCGAACGTCACGTAGCACTGCGGACAACCGAGGCGGCCGGTCTTCTTGAAATCGGGCTGTGTGAAACCGCACTGCGGGCATTGCAGCTCGTCGCTGGCGCCGGCCTTGATCTCGTCGCCGGCGCCGAGGCCGAGGAGCATGTCCGCGAGGGAAAAGCCGGCCGGGTCGGCCACGCCTTTTTCCTTGGCGCACTTCTCGCACAGGTCGATCTTCTGCATCTTGCCGGAGATGATCTGGGTGAGGTGCACCGTCGCGTTTTCCTGCTGGCAAACTTCGCAAATCATAGTCGTGATCACGCCCGGGGGCGGAGGACACAATATATCCAAAAACAGCGTCGTGTCTTTAAAATATCATGTGCTGTTTGGCGCTGCTCTGGACGCACTTTCTAGTAGATCGGGGTGCCGGTCGACTGCGTGCGGGCCTTGAACGCCTTGATGAACTCGGCGGTCACGGGGCCCAGGCGGCCGGAGCCGATCTTGCGGCCGTCCACCTCGCTGATCGGCACGACTTCCGCGCCGGAACCGGTGGCGAAAAGCTCGTCGGCCACGAACAGATCGTAGCGCGTGAGGTTCACTTCCTTGATCTCGCGGCCGAGCTCCTTGGCGAGCTCGAACATGAGCCGGCGCGTGATGCCGCCGAGCGCACCGTCGGAAATGTGGGGCGTGAAAATCTGGTCCTTCTTGATCACGAAAATGTTGTCCGCGGTGCACTCGGCCACATAGCCCTGCGCGTTGAGCATGATCGATTCCTGCGCGCCGTAGAGGTTGCCCTCGATCTTGGCCAGGATGTTATTGAGGTAGTTGAGCGACTTGATCGCCGGGCTGAGCATCGCGGGCGAGATGCGCTGCGTCGGCACGGTGTTTACGCGCAGGCCCTCGGTGTAGAGCTTCTCGGGATAGAGCTCGATGGTCGCGGCGATGCAAAAGATGGTCGGCTTCGGGCATTTGTTCGGATTGAGGCCGAGGTCGCCTTGGCCGCGCGTGATGACCAGGCGGATGTAGCCGTCGCGCAGGTTGTTTTGGCGGCAGGTCTCGAGCACCATCTCGCGCATCGCGTCGCGCTCCAGCGGCACGGTGAGCAGGATCGCCTTGGCGGAGTCATAGAGACGGTCGAGGTGATCCTCGAGCAGGAACACGCGCCCGTTGTAAAAGCGGATGCCCTCGAAGACGCCGTCGCCATAGAGAAGGCCGTGATCGAACACGGAAATCTTCGCGTCAGGCTCGGCCAGGAACTGGCCGTCGAGGTAAATTTTGAGGTGCTGCATGCGGCGGGTCATTGTGCCACAGCTTGCGTCGCGGGCAAGACGGGATGTGATTAGCGCGACCCGCTCCACGGAATCAGCGACTGCGGTGTTGCCGTCATTAAAGCTCCGGTTTGATCGCATTTCCACACGAGGGTTCCATCGTCGTTGAGCCGAGTGATTTTTCCTGTCAGCGTTCTCTTCAGGGTGGCCACTGTGTCGCCAACGCTAAATTGTTCAATACGGGCCAGGTCTTGTAGACCCTTCGTCAGAATTGTTTCATCCACGTCGGGAAGCCCCGCAATATAGTGCGCGGCCAGCGAAGCGATTAGCTTCCGCCGCAGGGTGGCCACATCGGCGAACAAGGCATGCGTAAGACCGCGTCCCAATTCAGCGAAGGTGTTGCCGTTAAAAAAGAGAAACGGTGCGAGCCGATGAAAGCGCCGCAACTGCGCGAAAACTTCCAGGAGCGTCAGCTCTTTCTTTTGGAGCTCTTCCCACGCTTGCCGGCACGCTTCGTGGCTTTCCGAATTAGGGCCGTGCTGAGCGCCTCGTCCTTCGCAGAGTCGGCGGTTGAGGTTGGTGAGAGATGTCCAATCCCAGTTTTCGAGAAAACGGGTTCGGGCTTGTAGCGGTGACTGTTCGCTTCCGCCATCTCCAGCACGTCTTCCGGACGGAGAGCTTTGGCGAGGTCGAGGCGAAGTTTCATGGCTCATTAAAACCGACCTCCATCAACGTAGCAGGAGGCGGCCTACACCTCAAGCCGCTGTCTTCGTCTCAGCCAGCCTCCCATCCTCCAGCCGGAAGCGGCGCTCGCCGAGGGCGGCGATGCGGTCGTCGTGGGTGACGATGATGAGGCAGTTGCCGCGTTCGGCGTGGAGCTTGAGCAGGAGCTGGATGATCTCGTCGCCGGTGGCGTGGTCGAGGTTGCCGGTGGGTTCGTCGGCGAGGAGGAGCGCGGGGTCGTTGCGCAGGGCGCGGGCGATGGCGACGCGCTGCTGCTCACCGCCGGAGAGTTCCGCGGGCCGGTGATGCAGCCGCGAGCCGAGGCCGACCTGTTCGAGCAGGTGCGCGCTGGCGGCGGCGTCGCTGCGGCGCGCGAGCCGCGCGGGAAACTCGACGTTCTCGAGCGCGGAGAGCTCGGGAAAAAGATGGTACGCCTGGAAAACGAACCCAACCGACAGGTTGCGCCACGCCGCGAGTTTTCCGCGCGACCAGCCGTAGATCGATTCGCCGTTCCAGCGGACTTCGCCGGAATCGGGCGCCTCAAGTCCGCCGAGGATTTGCAGCAGCGTGCTTTTGCCGGAGCCGGACGCGCCCTGAATCGTGTTAAGGCCTGCGCCGGGAAAGGCGGCGTTGAGCCCGTGCAGGATTTGCAGATGGGATTGGCCGAGGCGGAAGGTCTTGTGCAGGGCGGAGCAGGTCAGGGGGGCATCGGACACCCGACCATTGAGCCACAGGAACGGCGCGAAGCAAGCTACGTCACTGCTTGATCACGACGCCGATTTCGACGCGGCGGTTCTTGGCGTAAGCTTCCTCCGTGTCGCCGTCGATGGCGGGGCGGTCGGAGCCGTAGCTGGTGGCGTAGAGCACGTCGGCGGAGATGCCGAGGCCGACGAGGTATTCACGCACGGCATCGGCGCGGCGTTCGCCGAGCGCGCGATTGTACTCCGGCGTTCCGCGCTTGTCGGCATGGCCGGCGAGGAAGAGCGCGTGGCCGGGATTGGCCTTGAACCACTCGCTCACGGCGACCAGCTTGCCGCGCTCCTCGCCGTTGATCGTGGCCTTGTCGAAGTCGAAGTAGACCGTGTCATTGGACAGCGTCGTGTAATCCGCCTTGTCGGGATTCATGCCGTCCGCGGGGCGGGTGGGAGGGATACCGCTATCCGGGCTGTTACTGCCGCCAACTTGGTCGCCGGTGTTTGGCAGGGCACTGCCATCCTGACCCATGCCGCCGTAGTTCGGGTTGTTCTTGTCATCGCTGCAGGCGGCGAGGGCAAGCGTGAGGGCTAGAAAAAGAGCAAGGCGGGGCATGTTCATGGAATTACCGGGGTAAGGGTGAAGGGCGAGTTATACGAGTGTATGGAGGTTTTGGCAATGCTTGGTTCGAGGGAAGTCAGGACTTTTTACCGCGACACGGCCGGTTCACCACAGGAACTCACGCTCAGCTCGATCGGGAGCGACTTGTGCGTCAACGTGTCGAGGAGGTAGAGCCGGCCGTTTTTGGAGTAGACGAGGTGCCGCGAGTCGCGCGTCCAGGAGGGGTCCTCGCCGCCGTCGGTGGTGACGAGATGCCCCTCGCGCGAGGCGAGGTCGAAGTCTCCGATCTCGAACTGGCCGCTGACGCGCGCGGTGAACGCGATCGATTTGCCGTCAGGCGACCAATCCGGCTTCGTGCAGTAGGAGTTGCCGGTGTAGAGCTGGTCCATATCGGTCACGCCGCTGGAGCTGCTGATGTAGAGCTGCGGCGCGCCGTGGTCGTCGCTGGAATAAACGAGGCGGTCACCCGTCGGCGACCAGGAGGGCGAGGTTTCGCCGCCGCGCGTGCGCGTGATGCGGTTCTCGATGCTGCCGCTGGTGGAGATGGTGTAGATCTCCGGGTTGCCGTCCTTGCTCAGCGTGAGCGCGATGGTGGAATCATCCGGCGAGAAGGCCGGGCCGCTGTTGATGCCGGGGAAAAAGGCGATGCGCGTGCGCGAGCCGCTGGCGACATCGATGAGGTAGGTGTCGAGGTAGCCGCTCTTGTAGGAGCTGTAGGCGATCTTCGCGCCGTTGTGGCTGAAGGCGGGGCTGGCGCTGATCGTGTTGTCGTGCGTGATCTGCCGCACGTTGAAGCCGTCGATGTCGGCGACATAGAGCTCTTTCGAGCCGCTGGCCTTTGAGATGAACGCGATGCGGCTGGTGGCGAAGCCCGGCAGGCCGGTGACCGCCTTGGTGATGGCGTCGGAGAATTGGTGCGCGGACTTGCGGCCCGGGGCGGTGAAGGTCTCGTTGAACAACACCTGGCCGTTGCGCTTGTTCACGAGCTGGCCGGTGATGCCGCTGTCGCCGGCCACGCCGGTGGCGAGGTATTGGCCGGAGCTGCTGCCCACGGGCTCGATCTCGCCGGTGCGGCGCAAGTCGGCGCTGACGATTTCCGTCGCGCCGCCGCCGAGCGGACCGCTCAGGCTGACGCCGACAGTGGGCAGGCCGGGTGCGGAGACGTCCACCTGCGCGCGCAGGGGAAGAAGGGCGGAGCCAAGAACGCAGACGGTGAAAACGAAGCGGAAGGTGCGAGAGGAAAATTTCACGGGGAGGTATTGGGGTTGAAGCGGATCGTGATATCAGGCGGACAGCCGTGCGGCAAGGGTTCGTGCAGGAAACCGAGGCGCTTGACCGTGTCGAGCGCGGCGGCGTCGTAGGCCGGATCGCCGGAGGAACGGATGAGGTGCACGCTCTCCGCCGGCACGCGGCCATCGGCCTCGACGTGGATGCCGACGACGGGCTCGGTTTGCGCGGGCGTCATCGGGCTGTTCCATGCATCGCGCACCTGGTCGCGGATCATGGCGTAGAAATCCTGGAATTCGTTCGCGTGGCCGTTGGCCTGGCCGCTCGCGCCGTATTTCTGCGCATTGTGCGAGCCGGCCGGTTCGAGCTTGTCACCGAGCATCTCCGCGATCTGCTGCTTGCTCAGGCCCGTGGTGTCGCGGCTCGCATCGTTGTCGTCCTGCGCATCGTCGGGCGTCTTCACCGGCTTCTTCGCGTGATGCTTCGCCGGCTTCGGCGGTGTGTCGGAGACATCGGTGCGATCGACTTCGTGCAGGTCAACTTTCACCTTCGGCGTCTCGGTCTTGGGCTTCACCGGCTTGGGCGGCGGCTTGATGGGAGCGGGCGCGTTCGCCTTTGGGATGGGCAGGGGCTGCGGCTTGAGCGCGGAAGGAGGCGTGACGTGGGCCGTCGCGGGCGGAGGTGGCGCCGAGGCCTTGTGGGGTGCGGCCTGCTGCGCGGCGCCGGACTTGTGTGCCTGTGGTGCCCCGGGCGAGCCATGCACTACGTCACCGGGCGGCAGGAGCGTGATGAATTGGTCGGGCGCTTTCGGCGCGGGTGCGAAGAGGTAATAAAGCGACGCGCCGAGAATCACGAACACGTGCAGCAGTGCCACCGCCAGGACCCATCTCCAGAAGGCGCGGTTTTGCTGATCCGAGAGCTCCTCGCTCGGATCGGGCTTGGGACGCCGCTGCAGGTTGAGCCGCGTGCGATGCGCGGGCGGCTGAGTCACCCGGCGGGTCTTGGCATAACCGGCGGTAGGCTTCATGGGTTGCTGGCTACTATATATAGTGGTCTTGCGGCAAATGACCAGCCTGCGTAAATTTTACACTTGGACGCGTGAAAACGCCGCCTCGTTCAAACCATCGCGCATCGGTACCCCTTTCTTACGCGCGGCGCAGAAGAAAACCTACCCCGAAAAAATTCGGCGAAAGATAAGCTTGAGTTATGCCATCCCACGCGGCAGGCTTGAACTTTTCCGCTTGACGCAATTATGATTCTTCAGCTTCGCGACCTCCCTTCTATGAAACCCAACCTCGTCCAAGACGCCCTCAAGACCGTGCAGAGCCCCCAGATCCTCGTTAACATCGTGTCGAAGCGGGTGCGGCAGCTCGGCCAGGGCTTTCGCCCGCTCGTGGCGTACGATCCGAAGCTGACGTTCATGGACGTGGCGCTCAAGGAAGTGGCCGAGGGCAAGCTGACGTACGAGATGATCGAAGTGCCTTCCGCCGCGAATCCGACCCCTTCGCCGGTCAAGAAGAGCCGCAAGAGCTCGTCGTAAATTCCATTTGGCAGGGACGCGAGAGTCTCTTCGCGTTTCTGAATGAGTGGGACGGCATGAGTAGGACGGCAGGGGACTGCCGTCCCTACCCTAACAGATAGTCTTTCAGCAAGCGGCTGCGCTCTGCCTCGGACTGAAGGTCCGCCCAGCTCGCGTGCAGTTGTTCCTTGGGCCGCGTCCAGAGCTCCTGGTGCAGCCAGAAAACGGTCTCGCCGTGCCAGAGCAGCCGCACGGCGTCCTTCGCGGGAATGGCCTGCGGTCCCTCGCGGACCAGCCGCTCGCGCAAATCGGCGAGGGAGCGCGGGGGTGTCTCGTCCTTGCCGGTCGAACCTTGCCGCACGAGCGCCAGGTGCACCGCCTGCACGTAGGGACTGAGCAGCGCCTGGACCCAGAGCGGCGACGGCTGGCCGCCCTTGGCGTCGTCTTCCGTCTCGTCTTCGTTCAGGCCCTGCAATTCCGGCGGGGTGTTCACTTCCTCCGGCGTGACGAAGAGCCCGCACTTGATCAGGAAATTCCCCACGCCCTTGCCGCTGGTCAGCCACGCGAGGAACGGCGCCAGGATCCAGCCGGCGAAAATCGGCGACAGCCACCAGGCGGCCGTGCCGAGATAGGAGATCGTCACCGGCCAGCCCGCCAAGCCCAGCACGCTCAGCCAACCGTAGAGCTTGAGGCAATGCCGGAAGCTGAGGCCCTTGTCGGCGCGGTTCTGCGGGTTCCATTTGATCTGCACGCCGAGCACGGTAAAGAGCACGAAGAGGCTGTGGAACATCATCAGCACCGGCGCCATCAGCATGGAGAAAAGATTTTCCAGCAGGGCGCTCACGATCATGCGGAAACCTCCGCCGTAGCTTTTTGCCTGCGGCAGCGTTGTCAGGATTCCGAGAATCCGCGGCACGAAAAGCAGCACGAAGGTGAGGGCGACGAGTTCAATTGTCGGAGTGATGCTGGCCGCGCTCAGATCTTCCGGCTCGGCCGAGAGCATCAGGAAGCGCTGGCGGAAGTACGAGCCGAAAGAGCCGGCCACCAGCGTGATCAGCCACAGCGGCGAGCACAGGTAACCCATGAGCCCGATCCAAATTTGCAGGCGGCTGCCCATCTCGATGCCGCGCGCGAAAAGAAACCAGAAGTGCTGCAGGTTGCCCGCGCACCATCGCCGGTCGCGTGTGAGCATGTCGCTGAGGTTCGGCGGGCCTTCCTCGTAGCTGCCGGGTTCCTCGTAGGCGATCCACACGCCGTAGCCCGCGCGCCGCATCAGCGCCGCCTCGACCGTGTCGTGGCTGAGCACGTGGCGCTTGCCGGGATCGGGGACGGGCAGCAGGGGCAGATCGCAGTACTCGATGAACGCGGCCACGCGGATGATCGCGTTGTGGCCCCAATACGAGCCCGAAGCCATTTGCGCCATGCTGCAGCCCTGCGAGAAGAGTCCGCCGTAGACGTGGCTGGAAAATTGCAGGATGCGCCGGAAGGGCGATGTGCCCAGCACCATGTACGGCTGTGTCTGGATGATGCCCGCGTCCGGGTTCGCCTCCATCGCGCGGACCATGCGCACCAACGTCGGCCCGATCATCACGCTGTCGGCGTCCATCACAACCATGTAGCGGTAGCGTTTGCCCCAGCGGCGGCAGAAGTCGGCCACGTTGCCGCTCTTGCCGTTGATGCGGTGGCGGCGCTTGCGATAGAAGATTTTCCCGAAGGCGTTCAGCTTCTGGCAGAGCGAAAGCCACGCGCATTCCTCCTCGACCCAGCGGTCGGGATGCGTCGAATCGCTGCAGATGTAGAAATCGAAATGCTCGATCTGGCCGGTCTTCTCCAGGCTGCGCCACATGTTCGCGACCGCGCGCGTCACGCGGCCCACGTCCTCGTTATAGACCGGCACGACGATGGCCGTGGCGGCGAGGGGAATCGACGCCTCGTTCTTGCGCCACGCGCCGCGCATGATGTGGTGCGGATCGCCGCCGCGCAGCTTGTCGAAGAAGCCATAGATCGCCAGCACGAAGCCGACCGAGATCTGGCTGAAGAGGAGCGGGAAAACCGCCAGCACGACGTAGTCCTCCCAGAACTTTACCTGGCCGGTGTAGCGGTCGAGCATCAGCACGAAGCCGATCGCGGTCAGCAGTGCGGACATGGTCACGAAAATGGAGCGCCGCACGACGAAGCCGTCGGTGCGGGACACGGGCTGGAGGACGGGATCACTCATAAGGCCTGGGACAACCACCAGTGGAAGATGACGAAGACCGCAACCCAAAACGCGACCGCGACGATGAGTTCCTTGAGGTCGATGCGATGCCAGGTCTGCCGCGCGAACTGCAGCATCGGGCCGTAATCGAGATGGCGCGGCGTCATGCTCGAGACGTTAAGGTCGGGGCCGGTCGAGATCAACGATTCGCGCAGCGCCTGCCGCATTTCCTCCGGCACGGGCGAGGTGAGAAAGGCGCCGGGGGCGGTGCGATAGGCGCCGCTGAGCAAAATCGCGATGCAACCGGCGGAAAGCAGGTTGCTGCGCGAGAGATCGGCCTGCGGCAGGTTGAAGGCGAGCCACTCGGTGATTTTCTCCTGCGCGAGGCTGAGCGTCAGCGCGGTCGGCTCACGCGACGAGTCTTTGGCGTAGGCGTCCTTGGCCTGCTGGAGGAGGTCGAGCGCGACGCGCGCGACGTGGGCGTGGTCGGCAAGGTCATACGTGCGCAGGTAGACCACGAGCCGGTCGTAGGCGTCGTTCCAGGATTGATCGGTCGCGGTGTTCATTTCGCTCCCGGAAGGGGGCCCTGCCGCCAGGTGTAGTTCCACGTTTCGCTTAGCGGCTTGCCGTTGCGCATTAGCCGGCATTTCAGCACGGTGTTCACGAAAGGCTTGTACGGGACCATCGAAATGGTTACGCGCCATGAGTTATCGTAGCCGTTTTTCTCCACGCTCTGGTCGCGAATGTAGGTGCCCGGCGGATCGTAGGTGAGCTCGAGCTCCGGCGGCTGGTTGGCGGGAAGATTCTCGATGCCGTTGCCGGTGAAATCGACGAGAAACTGCACCGAGGTCGTGCCTTGCGGGATGGGCTTGCTCGGGAGCGGCGGCCCGATCACCACCGGCGGCGTGTTCGTCACCGGCTTGGCGGTGGTAACCGGTGCGGCGTTGGTCTTCGCCGAAACGGGCACGGGCCCCGTCGGCTGCGGCGGCGCGGGATTTTTCGGCTCGGCCGTGAACGGCGCCGGCGGCGGCCGCGGCGGCGCGGGGACATTGATCAAGGTCTCGCGCGTATAGGCCAGCGGCGGCCGCGCGGAGTCGTCCGTGAAGAAGTCGATCGTATAGTTGTACTCCTTGTGGTCGCCCGCCTTGATCGGCTCGGCCGGGTGCCAGAACATGACCACGTTGTCGGTGTTGAAGTCGTTGCTCGGCCGCATGATCATCGTCACTTCGCCCTTGCCGAAACCCTCGTGCGGGGTGACCCATGCACTGGGCCGCAAATTGTAGAGCATGGTGCTGTCCTGGTAGTGCTGATAGTCGCGGTCGCGCTGCAGCAGCCCGAAACCCTTCGGCCCGTCCTCGGCGAAGGCGTAGGTCTGCAACTGGTAGCCTTTCGCGCCGGTGCGCTTGTCGTCGGATTGCGAGAGCGGCTGCCAGCTCCAATCTTCCTTGCCGCTCTCGATGAGCAGGCCGTCGGAATCGTGGATTTCCTGGTGCGCCGTGTCGTTGAAGTGGTCCGAGGCGTTCTCGCCGAAGAGGTACATGCTCGAGAAAGGATCGATGCCCAGCCGGACGACATCCTTCCGGAAATAGAGCGAAGCCTTGATCGCGACCGACGTGTTCGTGCCGGGCGTGATGGTGAATTCATACGCGCCGCAGACACTTGGGCCGTCGAGGATGGCATCGAGCACGAGCTGCGTCGCGGTCGAGCTCGGCTCGCGCAGCCACCAGTCGGTGAAAACGGGGAATTCCTCCGGGTGCTTCGGGTCGTCGAGCGACGTGTTGATGGCGATGCCGCGGCCGGACAGCCCATAGACCTGTCCCTTCGCGATGGCGCGAAAGTAACTCGCGCCGAGCGCGGAGAAAAAGCCGTCGAGGGAGGACGGGTTGCTGCCGATCGCCATGTCGGGATAGCGCACGTAAAACCCGGCGAAGCCCAGCGAGTTCGGCAAGGGCGGGTTGAAAACCAGCGTCTGCGGCGGGTTCGTGCCCGGCTTGTAAAAGTTGAACAGGGCTGGCGAGTAGGGCAGCGGATCGTGCGGGCCCTTCGCATCGACCACGCGATAGCGCGGCGCGATATGCGGGATCGGGTTGCTGTTGAGCTGATGATAAAAATCGATCTGGAAAGGCAGTCCCTTGCGGCGCCACAGACGCGCGGTCTCCTTGGAGAAAATGCCCGCATCCTGTTCCGGCGTCAGGTTCCTCAACTGCGGGGCCAGGGCAAGCGCGTCGGGCATGCCGACGTAGGGACTGGCTGCGCGTTCGGCCGCGATCTGCTCGACCTGCGCGAACGTGAAGCGATGACGGTGCTCCGCCCGCAGCGTCAGGAAGAGCGCGACGATGGTGATGAGGGCGAGGGTCAAATGAAGCCGCATGGTTCGATCAGGTGCGCATTGCTATCCGAGCCGCCGGGAGAAGGCCATTCATTTTTCCGTTACTTCAAATTGCGTGCCAAGTGTGGCGTCGGAACTGCCGCCGACCCACACGTCGTACTGCGTCGGCTCGACGACGCGCTCCATGTCCAGGTTGAAATAGGCGAGTTCGCGGAAGCTCAGGCTGAAGGTGAGGACTCGCGATTCGCCCGGTTTAAGCGTCACGCGCTGGAACCCGCGCAACTCGCGCACCGGTTCCTCCACGCTGCCGCCGATGTTGCGGATGTAGAGCTGGGCCACCTCCGTGCCCGCGACCGGCCCGGTGTTTTTCACCGTCACGTTCACGAGAATCTTGCGCGCGGGCGCGAAGAGGTGACTGCCGGGCGGGTTGGTCAAGGCGTCGATGGAAATGGCTTCATGGCTCAGCCGCAATTGCGAGTACGTGAACGTCGTGTAGGACAACCCGTGGCCGAAGACATAGAGCGGTGCGTTGGTCTCGTCGATGTAGCGCGAAAAATATTTGTCCTGCCCCGTGGGCGGATGGGTCAGGTCGATGTCGTCCGCGGGCCGGCCGGTGGGCAGTTGGTTATAGAAAAGCGGCTCCTGTCCCACCGCGCGCGGGAATGTCGCGGTCAGCTTGCCGCTCGGGTTGACATCGCCGAAGAGGACTTCCGCCACGGCATTGCCGGCCTCGATGCCCGGGTACCAGGCCTCGACAATCGCCGGTACGTTTTCCGCGGCCCACTTGATCGCCAGGGGTCTGCCGTCAAAGAGCACGAGCACCACCGGTTTGCCCACCGATTGTATCAGCTCGAGCAGCTCCTCCTGGTTGCCGGGCAGGTCCAGCCGCGTCACCGACGAGGACTCGCCCGTCATCCTCGGCGCCGATTCACCGAGCGCGAGCACGATCACGTCCGCCTGCCGCGCCGCGGCGACCGCCGCGCGGAAGCCCGACTCCGACTCGGTGAGAATATCCGTGCCCTGCGTGTAGATGAGCTTCGTCTTGGCCGCGTCGCAGCGTGCCTGCAGGGCCGCACGCAAGGTTACCGCGTCCTTTGGGTCGCCTCGGGCGGACCACGAGCCGAGCATGTCGACCGGCGAATCGGCCAGCGGCCCGATCAGCGCGATGGTCGGCGTGTCGCGGCGCAGCGGCAGCAGCGGGCCGGCTGAAAAGGGAATCGGCTTGGCGCCGTTTTTCAGCAGCACGATCGATTCCTCCGCCGCGCGGCGGGCCAGCGCGCGTTTGCCCGGCGACACGGCGCTGGGCGGCTTTGATTCGTCGGCGTAGGGATGATCGAAGAGCCCGAGCGCGAATTTTACGCGCAGGACGCGCCGCGCCGCCTCGTCGATCACCGTCTCCGGCATCTCCTCGTCCTTCACCAGCCCGGCCAGCCGGGTGCGGTAAAGATCGCTCATCATGTCCATGTCCACGCCGGCCGAGATGGCCTTCTTGGCCGCAATCGCCTTGGTTGTGGCGACACCGTGCTCGATGAGTTCAGCCACCGCGCCGTAGTCGCTGACGACGAAACCGCCAAAATTCCACTCACCGCGCAGGATTTTCGTCAGCGTGAACGGATCTGCCGTGGCCGGCACGCCGTTGAGCGGATTGAACGCGCTCATCACCGTGGCCGCGCCGGCGTCGATGGCCGCCTTGTACGGTGGAAGGTAAACCTGCCGAAGCGTCAACTCCGACATGTCGACCGTATTGTACTCGCGTCCGCCGTTCGGCGCGCCGTAGGCGGCGAAGTGCTTCACGCACGCGGCGACCGCGTTCGACCGCGCGAGGTCCGGCCCCTGGTAACCGTGCACGTAGGCCGATGCGAAGGCCGAACCGAGGAAGGTGTCCTCGCCCGCACCCTCGGTGATGCGCCCCCAGCGCGCGTCGCGCGCGATGTCCACCATCGGCGAAAACACCCAGCGCACGCCGTCGTTGGTCGATTCCTCCGCCGCGCAGCGGGCCGTGGCCTGCACGAGGTCCGGGTCCCACGACGAGGCCAGCGCCAGCGGCACGGGGAAAATCGTCGTCTCGCCATGGATCACGTCGTAGCCGAAGAGCAGCGGGATGTGCAGCCGGCTCTTTTCCACCGCGATACGCTGGTAATAGTTTGTCTCCCTCGCGCCGACAACGTTGAAAAGCGAGCCGATCTCGCCCTGGGCAACCAATTTTTCGAGATTCGGCATGTTCGATCCGGGGCCGGTAAGCGTTCCTGCCGAATACTGCGTGAGTTGCCCGATCTTCTCCGCCAGCGTCATTTGCTTCAGCAGGTCTTCCACCCGCTGGTTCAGGTTTGCGTTGGCTAGTTGCGAATTCGGAATGGCCGGCGTTTCCGGCGGTTCCTCTTCCTGCGCGGGAGGAAAAATCAGGGGCGAGATCATTCCGCAGAAGCAGGCCGCGCCGAGAAGGAGGACGAGCAGGGCAGCCGCGACCGTTTCCCGGTGAGGGAGGTGAATCGTGATGACGCGCCTGGGTTTATCCATCGTGAATGAAGCCTCGGCCATCGCCTCCTGCCCCAATCAACAAATTGACGCAATCAGCGGAGCAAGCAAGCCGCGTGATTGTCAAATCGCGTCGAACATTCGTCCTATTGCGGCGGGGCACACTCACCAGCCGCTGCCGTCGAGGACCAGCGTCGCGATTTCCGCCGCATTCGGTGGCAGCCGGCGCAGGCCTTCGCCGTGATGGATCGCGTTCGGCAAGCCGAGCCACGGCTCGATGCAATAGAAGTCCGACTCGGGCGCCTGCGTCCACGTCGTCACCGCATACCACGGCACGGTGTTGGCATGCGTGAGCTCGAAGACGAGCTGCCGTCCGCTGCCCTCGTGCCGCAGGGTGATCATGGGGGCCGTCGGTTCGATCTGGAAGCGGTCGATGATATCGCGGTCGCCGAGGCTTAGGTCGGCCTCGGCCGCCTTTTCGCGCACGATAGAGCCGTCCGCTGCCTGCCTGCCCCACGCCTCGCACGGCAGGTGCAGCGTCCACTCGGCGCGCTGCTCATGCGGCAGCGCGAAGTAAAAGTGATGGCCCGCGTAGTAGGGCAGGGGAACGTCGCCCGTGTTCGTCGTCTCGAACCGCACCTCCAGCCGCGCGCCCGGTTGCAGCCGCACGACCACATCGAACTGGAACGCGAAAGGATAAAACGCGCGCGTGCTTTCCGAGTCGGTCAGCCGCATCCGCAGCGTGTCCGTGGCCGGATCATCCACCACGGTGAACGTCGCGTCGCGTGCGAAGCCGTGCTGCGGCATCGGGCGCACCGTGCCGTCCGTATCGCGCCACAGCTCGTTCTTGCCGTCGACAAAATGCCGCGCGATAAACGGAAAAAGCACCGGATTGCCGCCGCGCACCTTGAGGATTTTCGTCCAGTCCGCGTCGTCCGGCCAGGTGATGATCTCGCGCCCGTCCCGTTCCCAGCGCAAAATGCGCGCTCCATGCTCCGCGGAGACGATGACGCGCGATTCATCATGGGCCAACTCGAAGCAAGGTTGGTTCTGGAACAGGAGGGGGCTTTTCATGTTAAATGTTCGGCTTCCAGATATGCCCGCCGAAACGATTACCGACGAGCCGAAAAGCGCGCCGCGAACCATGACCATTCCCGAGGCCTACGAGGCCTGCACGAAACTCGCGCGCGAGCACTACGAGAATTTTCCCGTCGGCCGCCTCGTGCCCAAGGAAATGCAGCCGCACGTCCACGCCGTCTACGCCTTCGCGCGCTACGCCGACGACCTCGCCGACGAGGGCTACGCCGGCAGCAGGAAAGACCAGGGCGCGCGCGACGTGATGACGCCCGGCGAGCGCCTCACCGCGCTCAACGACTGGGAGCGCCAGCTCCTCTCCCCCGCCGGGACGCCTGGCCTGCATTTCATCTTCATCGCGCTGCATGAGACCATCCGCGTGCTCAATCTGCCCACGAGCCTCTTCACCGACCTCCTCTCCGCCTTCAAGCAGGACGTCGTGAAGACGCGCTACGCCGACTTCCCCGAGGTGCTCGATTACTGCCGGCGCAGCGCGAATCCGGTCGGCCGGCTCGTGCTCCTGCTCCACGGCCAGCGCGACGAGGAACTGCACAAGCTCTCCGACCACATCTGCACCGGCCTGCAGCTCGCGAATTTCTGGCAGGACGTCGCCGTCGATCTCGAGAAGGATCGCATGTACCTGCCGGAGGACGAGCGCAACAAGTACGGCGTGACCGAGGCGCAGCTTTTTGCACGCGGCTTTGACGAGAAATACCAGCGGCTCCTGAAATTCCAGGTCGACCGCACGCAGGAGATCTTCGACCAGGGCGCGCCGCTCACGAAAAAGCTGCACGGCATGCTGCGTCTCGAAATTCGCCTGACGTGGCTCGGCGGCACGACCATCCTGCGCAAGATCGAGAAGCAGAATTACGACACGCTCAACCACCGTCCCAAGCTGCGCAAGGCCGACTTCGCGTGGCTGTTCGCGAAGGCCCTTGTGTCATGAGCGACGGGCCGGACAAAACCCCGGTGCCCGACCTGCCCGGCAGCGAGGCCATCACGCAGTCGGCCAAGTCGAACCTCGCGCTTTCGTTCGCCTCGCTGCCGCCGGAGGAACGCCGCGGCATGTCGATCTTCTACGCCTTCTGCCGCGTGGTCGATGACGTGGCCGACTCGACCGAGCTGCCCATCGAGGAAAAGCAGCGCCAGCTCGCCGAGTGGCGCAAGGAAGTCCGCCGCGCCTACATGGACACACCGCTCACGCCGCTGGGTCGCGAGATGCAGGAGATCATCCGCCGCTACCTCATCGCGCCGACGCCGGTGGAGGAAATCATCGACGGCATGGAGATGGACATGTCGATCATGCGCTATCCGGATTTCGCGCTGCTCGAGCAATACTGTTACCGCGTGGCCAGCGCGGTCGGGCTCGTCAGCATCGACATCTTCGGCTGCCGCGATGCGCGCACGCGCGACTATGCCGTGGCGCTCGGCATGGCCTTCCAGCTCACCAATATTTTGCGCGACGTGAAAAAGGACGCCTCGTTCGGCCGCATCTACCTGCCGCTCGACGAAATGGCCGCTTTCGGCGTCAGCGAGGACGACATCATACGGGGCCGCTTCAACGAAAAGATGCGGCAGCTCTTCCGCTTCCAGGCCCTGCGCGCGCGGCATTATTATGCCAAGGCGCACCGGCTCATGGTCCCGAGCGACCGGCCCAGGCTGCTCGCCGCGGAAATCATGCGCGAGAATTACGAGGAGCTGCTCAACAAGATCGAGCGCCGGAATTTCGACGTGATGACCGAACCGGTGCGCAACACCACGTTCGAAAAGGCCCGCCTCGTCCTGCGCGCCAAGGCCCGTGAGAAACGCGCCGAGCCGCGCCCGCCGGCGCCGAAGAAAGTCGCCGTGCTCGGCGCCGGCTATGCGGGACTTGCCGCCGCGGCCGAGTTGGTCCTGCGCGGGCACGACGTGACGCTCATCGAGGGCCGCGCGCTGCTTGGCGGACGCGCGCACAGCTTTGTTGATACAAAATCTGGTCTCGTGCTCGACAACGGCCAGCACATCCTCATGGGCTGCTATCACGAGTCGCTCGCGCTGCTGAAAGAGCTCGGCGTCAGTGACCGCCTCTACGCCCCGCCGCGCATCGACGTGCCGTTCGCCAGCGAAAAGGGCCGCTCGCGCATGGTCGCCACCGCGCCCGACCCGCTCCATTTGCTTTCCGCGCTGCTCAATTTCGGCGAACTCACCACTGCCGACAAATGGGCCGCGACCAAACTCGCCCTGCGCATGCGCCTGGGCGGCGAGCCTCGCGCCGACGAGACCGTTGCGGCGTGGATGACGCGCTGGGGCCAGACGCCGAACCTCGTGCGCGCGCTTTGGGAACCGCTCTGCATCGCCGCGCTCAACGAGCCGGTGACGACCGGCTCCGCCTCGCTTTTCGCCACGGTGATTCGCCGTTCCTTTCTTGCCGGCGCGAAGGATTCCTCCATTTTCCTCAGCCGCGTCGGCCTCAGCGAACTTTTCGCGCCCGAAGTGAAGCGACTGCTGGCCATGTGCAAGGGAACGTTGCGCACCAGCGCGATGGTCGCCGGGCTCGATTTCAAGGACGGTAAACTGCGCGAGATCAAATTCAACGACGGTTCAATAATGCAACCACAGGCCGTCGTCAGCGCGCTGCCATGGAATGTCCTGCGCGGTCTGCTGCCAAAGGAAAGCAAACTCGCCCAGGCCTGCGCGAAGATCGCCGATGCGCCCATCGTCAGCCTGCATCTCTGGCTCGACCGGCCCATCCTCAACGAACCGTTCATCGGCCTGCTCGACTCGCCCGTGCACTGGGTCTTCAGCCGCGACCACATCCACGGGCCGAATCCCGCCGGGCAGGAGGGCCACGTCATCACCGCCGTGGTCAGCGGCGCGCGCGATCTCGTCGAGAAAACCGGGCCGGAGCTCGAGGAACTCACGCTGCGCGAGATCGCCCGCTTCCTGCCCGAAGCCCGCGGCGTGCGCGTGCTGCACCGCATGGTCTACAAGGCGCGCAGCGCGACCTTCGCCGCCACGCCCGAGACCGAGCCGCTGCGGCCCGGCGCCACGACGGAGTGGAGCAACCTCTGGCTCGCCGGCGACTGGACCAACACCGGCTATCCCGCGACCATCGAGGGCGCGATCGCCAGCGGCAATCGCGCGGCGGCGGCGGTGGATGCGGCTACGGTTTGATCTGCGTATACGTCCCGGTGCCCTTGAAATCAGCCGGGACAAACACGCTGCTTGCGCCCTCCCGGTACTCCACCGCGCCCGATTTCAGCGCCACGATCATCCCGCGCCTCCCAAACGGCCCGTGGCCGGAGAGCGTCACGCTTTGGCCCGGGCGATAATCCACCGCCTCGCCCGTGGTGTAGAACACCGGTAACGTCTCCGGCTCATCCGTCCTGATGCCCGTCGTCGTATTCGCGCCCGCCGTGAAATCCCAGCTCATGTTTTCCGGCCCAAGGTCGGCATAGTCTTTATCCGTGCCTTCGTACCGGGGAGTCGACCCGACCGCGAAGATGTCCGCATTCGGCGTGAACTGCGTCTGGAGCAGATCAAGCGCGATGCCGGCCGACTTTCCCGGTGCACGCGTGCCTTCGCCCGTGGGATAAGCCCCATCGTTTTCGGCGGCATACTGCGCCAGCAGCGTGTCGAGCGTGCGCGCGTTTTCAAGCGCGTGCGCCGTGCCGTGGAGTTTTAGGTAGTTCGCCGCGACGGCAAAGAGCACTGCGCCCAGGATAACAAAAATGACAACGCCAAAGACCGTCTGGATTCGGGAAAAGCCAGCGTTGGAAAAATAAAAAGGAAACATCGCCACGCTACTCTGGCGAGGGGGAGGCGTGATTCACAAATAAAAAAACGGCTTGGCCGAAGCCAAGCCGTTTTTTTTAAGAGACTGCGATCAATCCCCGCCCGCAAGAACGCCGAGGCCGGTAGGAGCGGTTCCAGCGTTACTGGCGGCAGGCACCATGGTAACCGTGCCGGTCAGCGCGGTATTAAATACAGCACTTTGGTTACAATAGAAGGTGGCAAGTCCCGCGTTGCCAAATGCGCTAGCGCTATTAGAAAGGAGGGTGGCGGTAATAGCCGAGTTGGCAGTACTGGCAGATGTAAGAGACGGCGCCTCGCCAGAGGATACAGAGTTCCAAAGGAGAGGCATGTATTGCGCCACTGTTGAGTTGAGCCCAGTTCCGCCATTTGCTCCGACGAAATCGAACGAGATGTTGCTCGCCGTTATGGAGGTGGCACCCGCGCCGCCCGACCCAGAATACTTCGTGGCCTTGCCGCCCGAAATCCAGAGCTGTGCGGGATCCGACACATATCCACCGTTGAGGAGGGCATATGCTACTGCGACCGCCCCAGTTTTACCGGCCGAGGGATTACTAGTGTCAGGGTAAAGTTGATTGTTATCGTTGGCAAAGGCAAACATGGCCAGGCCGATAGCATGCGATTGCTGCACGGCGCTGCTTTCCTTTGCCTTCTTGATCTGCGAAGTGATCGGGCCAAGGGCCACACCTGCAAGAATGGCGATAATTCCGATAACGACGAGAAGCTCGACGAGGGTGAAACCGCCTCTGTTGGAGACGGTACGGCTTGGGAGACGGTTAGTTAGCATGACAAGAAAAATAATGCATAATTGCTTGGATGTCAATAGAAGTAACGATTTATCTAATGAATGTGAAAAAAATGCCGATGCGCTTTATCACTTCCTTAAATGCCTGACGGGTCGAAAGTCAGGGCGGTAGTTAACTGTCTATCTTTTCGTGTATCACATTCGTGAAACACGGTCGATCTTGCCCGACGGTGCTACTTTATTTGCCCGGGTTTGGAGAACCCGTGTCACAGAAGTTTCGCAACGGAATCGCCATCCAAGCGCCATATTTGAGTCAATGCCGGCTGGTTTCGCGAGCGCGCGCCGCATCCTCACCATCGCGGAGCGACACGCTTCCCTTTCGCGGGCGAGTCTGCTTAACTCCGTCGCATGCCTCGCGAGCAGACGTTGGAAGACATCATCCACAAGGAATGTCTGCCCCTCCGCGACTGCATGCTGACCATCTCCGACGTCAACGGGGAGGCCGCGTTCCTCTACTTCAAGGAAGGCGAATTGATCGAGGCCAACTACGCCGCGCTCTGGGGCAAGGATGCCCTCGCGCAGATCGCGCCGTGGAAGCTGACCAACTTCGCGGTTGCGCCGCTGCCCCTCGGTATCAAGCGCTCGCTTTGGGACCAGATCGAGGTGCTGCTCAATCCGGGCGCACCGGTCACGTCCAGCGGCCGGCTCGCCGCGCGTCCCACCTTCAACGCGCAGGTGCTCGGGCCCTCCAGCCCCTTCGAGCGTTTTCGCGGCATCCCCGGCCTGCTCAAGATGGTGCAGGTCGAGCGCGAGAAAACCACCGTCCTTTACGAGGCCGAGAACGAGGAGCCCGAGCAGACCGACTGGCTCGGCGAATTCTCCGAGCGCGCCAAGGCCGTCGGCGACACCCTCGGCTTTGGCGCCTGCGAAAAGTGGACGATCGACACCGACCGCTACCAGGTCGTCGGCCTTAATCACGACGACAGCTTCCTCATCCTCCTGCGCCGCAAGGACGCCACGCAGGAAGACCTCGAAACCGCCGTTGACGAAGTCATCAACTAGAGTTCCCGCCCGCGCGAAACAATCCCATGGCCACCAAACTCGAAGACGCCCTGCGCAAAGTCACCGCCTTGCCCGGGGTGAAAGCCGCATTCGTCTTCGACCAATTCCAGGCCATCGTCGCGCGCGATGTCCCCGGCCAGTACAGCAATGACATCCTCAAGCGCATCGCCTCGCAGCTCTACCATCTCGCGCTCTTCAGTTGGAAATCCAAGGTCCTCACGCAGGAATTCCGCCTCGTCTACGACAAATACTCGGTCTACACGCGCCTCTTCGCGAAAAATTTCTATCTCGCCGTCTTCATGGACAAGACGCTCGAGCCGGGCGATTTTCGCCAGCCGCTCAACCTGAGCGTCCTCGTGCTCGACCGGGCCCTGCGCGGTGAAACCGTCTTCGATGCCAATCGCAACATCGACAAGGTCGCGCAGCTCGCCGAGGCCTCGCTCAAGGATTCGCACGAGAGCGATGACAGCTACGCCGGCCAGTTCCGCCGCCTCTTCGTCACCTACCTCGGCCAGACCGGCCGCGAGCTCGTCGACCTCGCCATGGAAGAGCAGTACCTTTTCCCGCCCCTGCGCACGGAGGAGGACATGCGCAAACTCCGCGACTACGCGCTCATGCATGTCATCCATCCGCTCAAGCGCGAAATCCTGCAAAAGGAATCGAAGGCACTGATGGAATCCGCGCTCAATCGGTACGCATAGGCACGCGCGGTGGTGTCGCCGACGCCGACATCACCGAGTCGCCATTCCACACGCGCGAGTCGCGATCCGCGACGGCCCGCATCGAAAATTCCGGGCGACACGTAAGAATTCTCTCGTCCACTGCGTTTTCTTCCGAGTAACAAGGCAACTACTTCCAACGAATTCAGTAAACGAAGTCATTTCGGTACAAGATTTGCCTCACCTGCTTGCTATTCGTTCCCACGTTAACTAAAATAAATAACGCTATGTCCATAATTCCCGATACCACCAAGCGCGCGCCCTTGCCCACCGATCCCTCCCGCCCCGGCATCAACGGCACGCGCACGACCACTGTTTTGACCTCCGACTGTGAATTCAAGGGCGCGCTCGCGTTCTCCGGCGAGCTCGAGCTCCACGGACGCCTCGAAGGCACGATCGAATCGGATGGCGGCGCGCTCACCATCGGCGAGCAGGCCATGATCAAGGCCGAGATTCGCGTCAACGACGTGCTCATCCAGGGCAAGGTGCAGGGCAACGTCTACGCCACCGGCCGCATCGAGATTCGCGGCAAGGCCGAAGTCTACGGCGATCTCTACAGCAACCGCCTGGCCATGGACGACGGCGTCGTCTTCGTCGGAAAATCCAATACGCTCAGCAATAAGGCCCAGACCGCGCCCGATTTCTCCAAGATGTTCACGCGCCTCGGCGCCAAGCCCGCCGCGACCCAGAACGGCCCGTCGGCTGGCTCCACGCCGGCCAAGCCGTAATTCCGGGAGGGTCAGCCTCCGGCCTGACCCTGACGACAAGAAAGCCGTCGCACAAAGGTGCGACGGCTTTTTCGTAGCCGCGCGCGTGAGCGCGTGGACTTTCTCCACGACGTCCACGGCCTCACGGCCGCGGCTACGAGCAAATACTCAGCGTCCCACCACCTCCATCAGATGCTTGGGATACCGCTCGCCCTCGATCTTGATTTCGCCCGCCGCCTGCTGAATCTCGGCGAGATCCTCCGCCGTTAATTCAATATCCGCCGCCGCGAGATTCTCATCCAGCCGATGCAGCTTCGTCGTGCCGGGAATCGGCACAATCCACGGTTTCTGCTCGAGCAGCCACGCCAGCGCAATCTGCGCCGGCGTCGCCTTTTTCTCATCGCCGATGCGCGCGAGCAGATCGACCAGCGCCTGGTTTTTCTCCATCGCCTCGGGCGTGAAGCGCGGCAGGTTCTTGCGGAAATCGCCCTCGGCCAGCGCCGTGTCCTTCGACATCGCTCCGGTCAGGAAGCCCTTGCCGAGCGGACTGTACGCGACCAGGCCGATGCCCAGTTCCTCGCACGCCTCCAGGATGCCGTTGGTCTCCGGCCCGCGCGTCCAGAGCGAATACTCGTTCTGCAACGCCGTCACCGGCTGCACCGCATGCGCTCGCCGCACCGTCCGCGCGCCCGGTTCGGATAAACCGAAATGGCGCACCTTGCCCGCCGCGATCAACTCCTTCACCGCACCCGCGACGTCCTCGATCGGCACGTCCGGATCGACGCGATGCTGATAGAACAGATCGATCACCTCGACGCCCAGCCGCTTGAGCGAGGCATCGCAGACTTCCTTGATGTGCTCCGGCCGGCTATCGAGACCGGCTTGTTTCGCCGTCTTCGGATCGAAGCCTTTACCGGCTCGGATGGCGAAGCCGAATTTCGTCGCGATCACCACCTTGTCGCGAAAGGGCCGCAGCGCCTCGCCCACGATTTCCTCGTTGGTGAACGGTCCGTAGACCTCCGCCGTGTCGAAGAAAGTCACACCGCGATCCACCGCCTGCCTGACGAGCGTGATGCCCTCTTCCCTGCTAAGTTTGTGGCCGTAACTGAAGTTCAGGCCCATGCAGCCGAAGCCGATGGCCGACACTTCCAGATTTCCAATTTTGCGTTTTTGCATCGTGATTTCCTTTCAGGATTTGAGCGAGGCCATGTCGATGGTGAAGCGATACTTCACGTCGGACTTCAGCATCCGCTCATACGCCTCGTTGATTTGCTTGATCGCGATCACCTCGACGTCAGCCGTGATGTTGTGCTGGCCGCAGAAGTCGAGCATCTCCTGCGTCTCCGCGATGCCGCCGATGATCGAGCCCGACATCGTCTTGTTGCCGAAGAGCAGCGCGAAGGCCGCGACCGCCAGCGGCTTCTCCGGCGCGCCGACCAGCGTGATGGTGCCATCGCGCGCCAGCAACTGGAGATACGCATTGATGTCATGCTCCGCCGCGACGCAGTCGAGGATGAACTGGAACGAACCCGCGTGCTTCGCCATCTCCTCCTGGCTCTTGGAGAGAACGACCTCATCCGCGCCGAGGCGCAGCGCGTCCTTGCGCTTGCTCTCCGAAGTGGTGAAGACGACGACATGCGCACCCATCGCCTTCGCGAGTTTCACGCCCATGTGGCCAAGTCCGCCGAGGCCCACCACGCCCACCTTCATGCCGGGGCCGACCTTGGCTCGGCGCAAAGGCGAGTAGGTGGTGATGCCCGCGCAGAGCAGCGGCGCGGCCGCCGCCAGGTTCAGGTTCGACGGGATGCGAAGCACAAAATCCTGGTCCACCACGACGCTCTCCGAATAACCGCCGTACGTCACCGCCGCGGTCTTGTGCCGGTCAGGCGAGTTGTAGGTGAAGGCGGCGTTCGGGCAAAATTGCTCGACGTTCGCGCGGCAGGCCGGACACGTGTGATCGGAATCGACGAGACAGCCCACGCCGACGATGTCGCCGGTTTTGTATTTGGTGACTTCCGCGCCAACCTTGGTCACGCGGCCCACGATTTCATGTCCCGGCACGCACGGGAACGTGGTCGGCATGACCGAATCCCATTCGCCCCGCGCCGTGTGCAGGTCCGAGTGGCAGACGCCGCAAAAGAGAATTTCAATCTGCACGTCGCGGGCGGTCGGCTCGCGGCGCGGGATCGTGGTGGAGGCCAGCGGCGAGGTTGCGCTGGTGGCGGAGAAGGCTTTGCATTGGTACATAAGTTTTGAGTTCGTTTGATGTTATTTTCGATATTGCTCAGGCGTGACCGGTTCCATCCAATCGACCACCTTGCCGTCGAGGCTTTCCTGAATCGCGATGTGCGTCATGCCCGTGGTCGGCGCGGCCCCGTGCCAGTGCCGTTCGCCGGGCGGAATCCAGACCACGTCCCCCGGATGAATTTCCTGCACCGGCTCACCCTCCCGCTGCGTCCAGCCGCAACCGGCGAGGACGATGAGCGTCTGGCCGAGGGGATGCGTGTGCCAAACCGTCCGCGCGCCCGGCTCAAAGGTGACGCTCGCACCGGCCACGCGCGCGGGTGCAGGCGCCTGAAACAGCGGATCGATGCGGACCGTTCCCGTGAACCAATCCGCGGGACCTTTATTCGAAGGCTGAGAACCTACTCGTTTGATTTCCATGATATCCTTTCGTTTGACTGGCAGTTCCACTCTTCTCGTCCCTGTCTGGATTTACGTCCAATGGCAGGGGAGGCTGGGGTTCTTCTCGATTACGGAGCAAACCTACACCACCTAGCCCAGGAGCGGGTATGACGATCCTCGGCGAAAGTTGGAGAATTCTCCAAGGAGATCGACCAACGTCCCGATTGGTGGCAATGTACTCGCCATGAGGAGAAAGCCAAATTTGCAAACGGCGGGGCGGACCGAAATCGAGCGGCAGGAGCTCGCCGAGGCGATCCGCGGCGTCGTGCACCGCGACGGCTACGCCGAGGTGCAGCCGGGCCTCACGCTCTATCGCGCCTCCGCGCCCACCGAGCCGGTCTACGGCGTTTCCGAGTCGTGCTTTTGCGTCATCGCACAGGGCGCGAAGCACGTCATGCTCGGCGAGGACCGGTTCCGCTACGATCCCAACCACTATCTCATCAGCACGGTCGGATTGCCCACCGTCCACCAGATCGACGTGGCCACCCCGGCCAAGCCGTGTCTCGGCCTGCGCCTCGTGCTCGATCCCGCCGTCGTCACCTCGACCATGGTCGAGTCCGGCGTCGTGCAGCGGAACAGCGACAGCAGCGTCAAAGCCATCGCCGTGAGCAAGCTCGATCCCGACCTGCTCAACGCCTGCCTGCGCCTCGTGGCCCTCGCGCGTTCGCACGAGCAATACCGCGTGCTCGGCCCGCTCGTCGTGCGCGAGATCGTCTACCGCCTGCTCACCGGCGAGCAGGGCCACCGCATGCGCCACCTCGCCACCATCGGCGGCCACGCCCATCGCATGGTCCGCGCCGTGAAGAAACTGCGCGACGATTTCGCCAAGCCGCTGCGCATCGAGGACGTCGCGCGCGAGATCGGCATGAGCGTCTCCGGCTTCCACGCCCACTTCAAGGCCGTCACCGCGATGAGCCCGCTGCAATTCCAAAAGCAACTGCGCCTGCAGGAAGCGCGGCGGCTGATGCTCGCCGAAAATCTCGACGCCGCCGAGGCCGGTTTCCAGGTCGGCTACGACGACGCCTCGCACTTCAGCCGCGAGTACAAGCGCCACTTCGGCGATCCGCCCCTGCGCGACATCCACCACCTGCGCGAAGTCACGCTAACGAGCGAAGCGGCTTAGTCTTCTGGAGGGACGGGCTCCTGCCCGTCCGTAAAGCTCCTTTATCCGGCCCGCTGACGGACGGCCAGGAGCCCGTCCCTCCAAAACATGGACAAGCAAGCGGTGCTCTGCGGCCTACGCCTTCTTGCTCTGCGGCCCCTTGACCTCGTCGTCCTTCCGGTCGTCCTTGGAATCGACCGTCGTGAACGGCGTCGCGACCACGTCCTTCTGCGGCAAATCCGTCAGCGTGTGGATCGTCTCAATGCCCGCGCGTTCCATGTCCGCGATCAGCGCATGCACGCGCGCGACCAGAAAATTATGCGCGAGGTAGCACGGAATGGCCACAGCCAGTCCCGCCGCGGAAGTAATCAGCGCCGTGTAAATCCCCTGCGAAAGATCGCCCACCGACGCCGCGCCGCTGGTGCGGTTGATCTTCTCGAACGCCGCGATCATGCCGTTCACCGTGCCAAGTAACCCCAGCAGCGGCGCGATGTACCCGATCGTTCCCAGCAGCGAAATGTTCGATTCCAAATCCGGAATCGCCAGTTGCGCGATCTCTCGCACCACTTCGCGCAGTTCCGCCGGCGGCAAATGCCGCTTGTAGATCGCCGTGCGCACCACCGAAACGATGGGCCCGTGGCCCTCCTCGCAGCGGATGATCGCCTCGCGGTAGCTCTGCCGCCGCACCAGTGCCAGCACGCCGGCCAAAAATTCGCTCACGTTCATGCGCGACCGCTTGTAGTAAAAAAGCCGCTCAATAAAAACGCCCAGCGCCACGATGCTGCACCCCGCCAGCATCACCATGATGAACCCGCCGCGCTGCAGCATCGTGAGGGTCGATATGTGCTCCTCCACCGGGGCGATGTTTCCGGTCTGCGCGAGAATGTCTAGGATCATGAGAGCGTCGGGTGAGGGGGTTTTACCAAATGAACGATTTCGCCTCCGCGACCACCGTGTCGCCCTTGAGGATGGTGAAGCGCCAGGAAACGACCGGCCCGTACGTCAGGTAGGCCTGCCCGGTCACGGCGAAATAGGAGCGCGTCGCGCCGTGCACATGCGGCATCGGCTGCGTCAGCGTGCGCACGATTTCCTGGCTCTTCACTTCACGATACTGGAACCGCGCGATGAAATCGTCCGCCGGTCCCTTGTTCTTCCATGTGATGGTGAAGTAGTGGCCGCGCCGCGCGTCGCGCTGCTCCTCGGTGATCACGCCCCAGTTGAGGTAGGTCAGCTCGTACTGCATCGCCGGATTGCCGTTGGCGATGGTGCCGTCGTTCTGCACGTCGTGGATCAGCGGCACGGAAATGCGCTTGTCCAGCGCGGTCTTCTCCGTCGCCGCGTCCTTCAACGCCTTGTTGTTATAGAGATCATCATTCACCGGCTCGGTGTCCAGCGTCGAGGCGCGCACGAAGTGGCGCTGCACCGGCCCCACATCCATATCGGACGGCCCCGAGCGCTCGCGCTCCACCGGCGGCGCGTAGGAATCGTTGGCCGGTTCGGCCTTCGGCGTCGGCAGCGAGGTCGGCGCCTTCGGCGGCTTCGACGAACCGGGCGAGTTCGTCGACTGCGCGGACGCCACTCCACCCGCAAACAAAAGCAGGGCGGCGGCGTGGAGGAAACGCATTCAGGAAGGTAAAGAACACCCCCGCCCTCTGTCAACCCGAACACGGGGAAACCACGGGAAGCAGCTTGGAACTCGGAACTTAGCGCACGTGAAGGATGGCCTGCGAGTAAGAGCTGTTTGGGCCGGAATTCCAAAAATTTTCACCCACTAAGGAAACGGCCGCAAATTCCGAAGTAGTGAATACACACCACCACCATGAACACATCATCTCTCAAGTCCCTCCTCGTGAAATTGACTTTGATGCTGGCCCTCGCTGTTGGAATAGCGCCGGGCATTGTTGCCGCCCAAGGCTCGACGCCGTTGGACGCCGGGAAGACATCCGCGAAAGCGCCTCAACAAAAGATTCTTGCGCATGCGCTGACTCCGGAAGTCCGCCAGACGCTCCAGGACGCGATCGACTCGCGCGGGTAAGATCGTACTCGTTTGCGCCTTGTAGCCGCCGCCGTAAAGCGGTGGAACGATTGCAAAACAAGCCCACGCGCTCACGCGCGCGGCTACCATCTATCGCGCGATAAGATCGTACTCGTTCGCGCCGACGACGGTGACTTCCGCGAACCTGCCCACCGGAAGGGTCTCCGGCACATACACGCGCGCGTCAACTTCCGGCGCATCCGCCTCGCTGCGCGCATTGCCGGGCGCTTCCACCAGCACGCGGATTTTGCGGCCCGTCATCGCCTGCGCCTGCTCCAGCGCGATCTTGCGCTGCAGCGCCATCGCTTTTTTCCAGCGCACTTCCTTCGTGCGTGCGGTCAACTGGCCCTCCCGCTTCGCCGCGCGCGTGCCTTCCTCCTGCGAATACTTGAACACGCCCAGCCGTTCAAAGCGCACGTCTTCAATAAAGCCAAGCAGCGTGTCGAAATCCTCCTCCGTCTCGCCGGGGAAACCCGCGATGAACGTCGTCCGCAGCGAAATGCCCGGGATGCCCGCGCGAATCCGCACGATCAAATCACGAATATGCTGCGCTGACGTCTCCCTGCGCATCGCATCCAGCATCGGATCGGCGATGTGCTGCAGCGGCATGTCCACATAGCGCGCGACCTTGTCGCACTCCGCGATCGTCGTGATCAACTCGTCGCTCCAGTGCGCCGGGTGCGTATAGAGAAGGCGGATCCAGAAATCGCCCTCGATCTTCTGCAGCTCGCGCAGCAAACCCACGAGCGAATCGCCGCGGCTCGAATCCACCTTGGCGCGCGGCCCGGCCTTTTCCTCCCAGCGGTCCATGCCGAAGTAAGTCGTGTCCTGCGAAATCAAATTCAGCTCCTTCACGCCCTCGGCCACGAGCTGCCGCGCCTCGGTCACAATGGAAGCCACCGTCCGGCTGCGATGCCGCCCGCGCATCTGGGGAATGATGCAGAAGGAGCACGGATGGTTGCAGCCCTCCGCGATCTTCACGTACGCGGTATGCGACGGCGTCAGGCGAAAGCGCGGCGTGTCGTAATCGGGAATATACTTCGGCTGCGGCGTGACAAAATTTTCGGGGAGCGATTTCTTCGCGCGCTCCTTCGCCAGCAGACCTTCGATGATCGGCGCCACCTGCGTGAGCTGGTCCAGCCCGATGAACGCGTCCACTTCCGGCATCGACGTGCGCAGCTCGCCCGCAAACCGCTGCGCCATGCATCCGGCCACGATCAGTTTCTGGCCGCCATGCCGCCGCTTCATGCCGCGCTCGCGGTTCGCATCGAGGATCGCGCCGATGCTCTCCTCCTTCGCCGCGTCGATGAACGAGCACGTGTTGACGATCATCACGTCCGCCTCATCTGCATTCGGCGTCAGCGCCATCCCCGCCTTATGCAGGTGCCCCGCCATGATCTCCGAATCCACCAGGTTCTTCGCACAGCCCAACGAAACGAGCCCCACCTTAACGAAGGTAGCCGGCGCAGGCCCTGCGCCGGGCTCGGCAGCGTTCGCAGTTAAAGGGAAGGTGCTCATAAGAAAGACAGGGTTGGTCATTAAACCACACCCGCCGCGAAAAAGACATCACGAATCGTGCCGTCGTAGCCGCCGCCGTAAGGCGGTGGATCGGTTGCCGGGCGCAGTCCACGCGCTCACGCGCGCGGCTACGGGATCACTGCACGTGCGAGACCACCGTGAACGTCTCCGGGTCCGTCCCGTCGTCATGCGGCCCGTAGTTCACCCCGTCGAGCTTGATCTCGACCGCCGACGGATTATCCACGTTCACGGAAAACTTGTGCCCGTTGAAGGCCACCGACTGCCCGCTGTGCAGCACCTCGGCGTAGACCTGCTTGCCGCCGCTGCCGGTATCGAGCGTGGTCACGCGCACGAAGGCATCGTGCGACGCCGTCAGCACCAGCGGCTTGCTCGGGCTGCTCGGCGGCATCACCACGGGCCCCGTCGCGTTCGTGGCGGGTACACCCGTGGCGCTCGCATTGTCGCCCGCTGAATCCAAATCCGCCGGATTCACCGGCAACGCCCGCGGCGCGGCCGGCGTCGCCGTGTTCGCCGCGATCAGCGTGGAAGGATCCACTGGCAGGGCTTTCGGCGCGACCGGCGCTGGCGTCGCACTCGCGTTCAGCGTCGCCGGGTCCACCGGCAACGCCTTCGGCGCGGGCTGCGCGACCGGCGGCGGCGTGTTGCCCGCACTGAGCGTGGCCGGATCGACCGGGAGTGCCTTCGGCGCATCAGGCGGCGCGCTGCTCTTGTCCGTCGCCGGCGCGACCGGCGTAACCACCGGCGCATTGGGCGCGTTCAAATCCACCGGCAGCGCCTTCGGTGCGTTTGAGGGGGCATCATCGCCAGGAGCCAGCGTGGCCACCGCGTTCGTCGCCGGTTCCTCGCTCGGAGTCGGCGGCGGCGTGTTGGAATCGATCGGGAGCGCCTTTTTCGGGGCCTCATCGGCAATCACGGGCGCGTTATTTGTAACGCTCGCAACCGGCTCCTCGCCGGCCCACTTGCCCAGCTCGCCCACCTGATAGGCGCGGAACAGCACGAACGCGATGACCAGCATCACGACGCCACTCAGGCCCAACACGACGTAGAGCCCGGTGAAATCGCGATGCGCCACGCGCGGCGGCATGGCCGTTTCCGGCAGATACGCGACGCCGCCCTCGGCGCTCACGATATTGGCCGAGTCGTCATCCGGCAGCTTGTTGTCGAGCTGCCGCAAAATCTGGTATTCATCCAGGCCCAGCGCCCGCGCATACGTGCGCACGAAGCCCCGCGCGTACGTCGCGTTATTGAAATGGGAGTAGTCGTCGGCCTCCAGGTCCTTGACCCGGTCGACCTTGATTTTCGTCTCCCGGGAGGCCATTTCCGGCGTCCAATTCCTGGCCAGGCGCGCCTCCTCCAATTGTTTACCAACTGTCTTCATGCGAAGCGGATAGGATACGGTTTTCCGCGTTTCGGTACAAGTATCCATCCGGTTTCTTTGACTCAAATTGTTTCGATTAAATTCTTGTTAGGTTGGGACCCACGCCGCATCAGCCCCTTCCTCTAAGTTATCGCGCTCCCGCGAAAAAACTTTCGCTTCTTTTGGGGGTAGCGGACCTCCGCCTTTTCCTTTTGCCCTTAACCTTTTGCCCTTTACCCTTCCCCCATGACCGTCATCGAATACGTCCTGGGCCGCCTGCGCGAAATCGGGGTCACCGACATCTTCGGCGTGCCCGGCGACTTCTCCTTTCCCATCAACGACGCCATCTGCCACAGCACGCAGGTGAAGTGGATCGGCTGCTGCAACGAGCTCAACGCCGCCTACGCCGCCGACGGCTACGCCCGCGTGCGCGGCGTCGGCGCGGTCTGCACCACGTACGGCGTGGGCGAACTCAGCGCGCTCAACGGCATCGCCGGCTCCTACGCCGAGCGCCTGCCCGTCTTCCATCTCGTCGGCATGCCCAACTCCAGCGCGCAGGAATCGCGCCTCGTCATGCACCACACGCTCGGCAACGGCGAATACGATTTCTTCTACCGCATGACCGAGCCCGTCGTCTGCGCGCGCGCCATCATGACGCCGCAAAACGTCGTCATGGAAACCGAGCGCATCATCGCGCAGGCGCTTTACCGCCGCCGTCCCGCCTACCTCGCGTTTCCCGCCGATCTCGCCGACCAGCCCGTGCTCAGCGCCGCGCGTCCCGCCTACCCGATGCCGCAGAGCAACCCCGAGTCGCTCGCCGCCGCGACCGAGGCTATCGTCGCCGCGCTCGGCGAGGCGAGCACTGCCTGCGTCCTGCCCGGCGTGCTCCTCGCCCGCACGCATCTCTCGAATCTCATGCGCGAGGTCATCGAAAAATCCGGCCTGCCCTTCGCCACCATGTTCTGGGACAAGTCGGTCATCGACGAGCAGCACCCGCAGCACATGGGCATGTACGAGGGCGCGCTGCTCAACGAGCACGTGCGCGGCTTCGTCGAAAGCTGTGACCGCGTCCTCATGGTCGGCACCATCATGAGCGACTTCAACAGCGGCGCCTTCACCGCGCAGCTCAACCCCGACAAGGTCATCCGCATCTCGATGCACCGCGTCCACGTCGGCAAAAAGAACTACGCCAACATCGAGCTCCACGACATCCTCGCCGCGCTGCTCCAGGCCCTGCCCAAGCGCGACTGGAAACGCATCGCCCCCGCGCCGCCCGAGGCCGTCACCGGCAGCGGCAGCGAGCCCATCACCGCCGCCGCGCTTTATCCGCGCTGGGAAAAATTCCTTCGCCCCAACGACCTCCTCATGGCCGAGACCGGCACCGCCTCCATGGGCATGGGCTTCGCGCGCATGCCCTCCGGCGCGATGTTCTACAACCAGACGCTGTGGGGCTCCATCGGATGGGCCACGCCCGCCGCGTTCGGCGCCGGCATCGCCGCGCCGCACCAGCGCGTCATTCTTCTCACCGGCGAAGGCGCGCACCAGTTCACCGTGCAGGAAATCTCGCAATTCGCGCGCTACGGCCTCAAGCCCGTCATCTTCGTCCTCAACAACGCCGGCTATCTCATCGAGCGTCTGCTCTGCAAGGAACCGGACATCGCGTACAACGACATCGCGCCGTGGCGCTACAGTGAGCTCCCGCGCGCCTTCGGCTGCGACAACTGGTTCACCGCCCGCGCCACCACCTGCGCCGAGCTCGACGCCGCCCTCGAAGGCGCCGCAGCATCCACCACCGGCGCCTACGTCGAAGTCGTCACCGACCCCTACGCCGCCAGCCCCCTCGCGCTCAAGCTCCACGAATCCTTCCGCCGGCTTTATAAAAACTAGCGAACTCTCGCCAGGACTCAGCGCAGTGATTCCAGCACGGCCTGCTTGTCCACGCCCTTGTGTGTGGATACGAGACGCAAAATGCTGTTGAGCGTGCCGATCCGCACCGGATTATGGTCGGGAACAGGGATTCGCTGATGCGATGGCGTATCGGTTTGCAAAATGATGTGACTGCCCTCCTGGTGCACCTGCCGGTAGTCCCAGTGCCGGCAAAGAGCCTTTACGACTTCACGCCCGGACAGGTCGCGCGGAATTTTCACGCCGCAAGCACTTCGTCACGGACCAAGTGCAGGCGAATGCGCTGCGCCAGCTTCTCGGGCTGATCAAAGTAATAGCCCCGCACTGCCTCGCGGACATTCGTCCGCAATTCATCCCACGAGTTGCCCTCGGTAACGATGCTCTCCGTCAGGCACTCGGCGCAATAGCCACCGTCCGCCTCCTGCGTGACCTCGAATACAAGTTCGTTCACAACGTAAGCATAGAAGACGGACCCCACAGCGGCAAGTCTTCCTGCTCAATCCCCCTCCATGCTCTCCGGGCCTCCGTGTGAAACTCTCCTCCTTCAGTCCTCTGCCTTCCCCTCTTCCGTCCTCTGTGCGAAACTCATACCCCATGCGTATCGCCCGCGTCGTCCCCGAAGTCTCGCTCGATCGCGCGTTCGACTACGCCATCCCCGCCGCGTTTGACACGCAGGTCACGCTCGGCGCCAAGGTCCGCGTCCCGTTCAAGTCCCGCTCGCTCGTCGGCTACGTCGTCGATTTTCCCACCGATCCGCACACCGGCAAACTCCGCGAGATCGAGGAAGTCCTCAGCTCCCGCGCGTTCCTGCCCGCCGCGCTCATCGAGCTCGCGCAATGGATGGCGCAATACTACTGCGCGCCGCTGACCAACGCGCTCCTCAGCGTTTTGCCCAAGGCCGTGCGCCACGCCGACGCCGCCTTCAAGCAACGCCTCTGGGTCGAAGCGCTGGTAAAAACAATCCCCGAGGAAGCCGCCGCCGCACTCAAGCGCGCCAAGGCCCAACTCGCCGCGTGGCATTTCCTCGAGGAATCCGGCCCCGGCTGGCTCGCCGACCTCAGCCGCGAGTCCGGCATCGGCACGGCCGCGTGGAACGGCCTCGCCGAGCGCCAGCTCATCGCCATCGAGTCGCGCACGCAGGACCGCGATCCGTTCCAGAACGCCCCGGTCGCCGAGTCCCAGACGCGCCTGGCGAATGCCGAGCAGATTGCCGCGCTCACCATCGTGCGGGAGGAAATCGGCGCCAAGAAACCGCGCGTGGTCTTGCTCCACGGCGTCACCGGCAGCGGCAAAACCGAAGTCTACCTGCAAGCCATCGCCCACGTTCTCTCCCTGGGCAAAACCGCGCTCGTCCTCGTGCCCGAGATCGCGCTCACCCCGCAAACCGTCGAGCACTTCCGCGCCCGCTTCGTCGGCCAGAAAGTCGGCGTCGCGGTTTTGCACAGCCATCTCTCCAGCGGCGAGCGCCACGACCAATGGCAGCACATCCGCGCCGGCCGCGCGCGCATCGTCATCGGCGCGCGCAGCGCCGTCTTCGCACCGCTCGACAATTTGGGCCTCATCGTCGTCGACGAAGAACACGAGCACTCCTACAAGCAGGAGGAAACGCCGCACTACCACGCGCGCGACGTCGCCGTCATGCGCGGCCATCTCGAGCGCGTCGCCGTCCTGCTCGGCAGCGCCACGCCCTCGCTCGAGTCGTTCCACCACGCCAGGGAAGGCAAGTACCGGCTCGCCGAATTGCGCCAGCGCGTCGAGGAATTCCAGATGCCCGTCATCCACGTCCTCGACATCCGCTCCAAGAGCAAGAACGAGCCGCCCACCTTGCTCGCGCCCAAGCTCGTCGAGGCCATCAAGGCGCGACTCGACCGCCACGAGCAAGCCATCATCTTCCTCAACCGCCGCGGCTACTCCTCCTCGCTGCAATGCCCGCAGTGCGGCTACGTCGAGGAATGCCCCAACTGCAGCGTCACGCTCACGTTTCATCGCCGCGCCAATCGCCTGCGCTGCCATCTCTGCGATTTCGCCCGGCCCGCGCCCGACGCCTGCCCCGTCTGCGGCTTCGCGCCGTTCAAGCACGCCGGCGTCGGCACGGAAAAGGTCGAGGACGCGCTCGCCGCCGCGTTCCCCACCGCGCGCATCGAGCGCATGGACGCCGACACCATGCGCGGCAAGGACGCCTACGCGAAAACGCTCGGCGCGTTCGGGGAGGGGAAGATCGACATCCTCGTCGGCACGCAAATGATCGCCAAGGGCCTGCACTTTCCGCGCGTCACCTGCGTCGGCGTCATCAACGCCGACCTCGCGCTGCAAATCCCCGATTTCCGCGCCAGCGAGCGCGTTTTCCAGTTGCTCATGCAGGTCTCCGGCCGCAGCGGACGCGGCGCCGTGCGCGGCGAAGTCTTCGTGCAAACGCGCGCGCCGTTTCACCCCGCCATCCAGTTCGCGCGCCACCACGACTACGCCGGCTTCGTCGAGCAGGAACTCGAGTTCCGCGGCAAACTCCACTACCCGCCCTTCGAGCGCTTCATCCTCATCACCGCCCGCGGCCGCAGTGAAGAGAAAACGCAATTCGTCCTCGAAAATCTCGCCAAGGAACTCGAGCGCCTCAATCTTCCCGCCACC
>Ga0209611_10000490_pt1 | contig 59199 bp, 49 predicted proteins | sample S1TSphgellanicum_3_FD_187693 | JGI IMG/M metagenome (GOLD analysis project Ga0209611, IMG submission 187693) | Host-associated microbial communities from peat moss isolated from Minnesota, USA - S1T2_Fc - Sphagnum magellanicum MG (SPAdes) (version 2) | ecosystem: Host-associated > Plants > Peat...
TCCGATTTTTGTCCGAAGTACGGTCCGATTTTTGTCCGAAGTACGGTCCGATTTTTGTCCGAAGTACGGTCCGATTTTTGTCCGAAGTACGGTCCGATTTTTGTCCGAAGTACGGTCCGATTTTTGTCCGAAGTACGGTCCGATTTTTGTCCGAAGTACGGTCCGATTTTTGTCCGAAGTACGGTCCGATTTTTGTCCGAAGTACGGTCCGATTTTTGTCCGAAGTACGGTCCGATTTTTGTTCGAAGTACAGTCCGAGTAATTGTCCAAAATCGAGAAAATAAAGCGGCAGCCCCACTCTGGGGCTGCCTTCTCTCATGAATCTATTCATTTTGACTCTTGACCATCGGGCGGAGCAAATTCGCTAGCCTGTTTTGCTGTTTTTTGTTTGCAAACCGGACAAGCGGTTGGACGGCTTCTGTGTGCTCAACCCCGGCTCGGACGTACCTAGCTGCACTAACATGCTAGTCAAATACTAATGAAAGTAATAGAACTAGTCTGCCTTGACAGAGGCGCAGGACGAATAACACAACTACCCGTATTGCCTTATTGCTCACGCTTTGTTTAACGCGATAACAGTAGGTGCTTTTGCCTTGAGTCCTTAATTTGGAGCCGTTAGCACGAATTGTGCCGTAGAAAGGCAGGCTGAATTAGTCGTTCACTTGCGCATCATTTGATTAACTGTTCTACCCGACGGATATCCGGAAGGACAAATGGTAGTTTTGTAATCGAATGGCGCATTAGAGTGAAACTATGAATAGCAAAGCTACCCTTCTCGCTTCGGCTCTTTCGATGGCTCTATCTTTAGGGATGCTGCCGGCGCAATCGAGTTCGCCAGAATCAGGAGACCGAACAACAATGCTAGACAGTACTGGATTGCCCGCAGATAGAATAACTATGTTTGAAGTCCTAATGCTCAGTGACTTAACAGACGAGCAAAAGAAAGCCGTGCAGAAACTTTATCAAGAAAAGCTAGCAAACGATGCTCGTATACAAACCAAGCTCGCTGATTTATGGCTTAAGGAGCTCAATGATCATCCTGAGCTAGTTGCTTGTGGAATGGAGTCGGAAACACATCCTGTACCTAATGCATTAAACAGCCGCGATCAGCAAATCGAAATGATGCGGATCCATTCCTATGCAAAACTGTCCCGATATGTCTCACCTAAAAGAATGGACTCAAAGCAAGCTCCGGAAAAAAGTCTGGAGTACTACCGCGATCAAGAAAAACCTTTAATCGATGAAATCAATCAAGTACAAAAAGATACGTGGAAGGCTGTAGAAGGAAAACTGACAGCCAAGCAAGTGGATGGGTTAAAGCAGAATCGTAAGGCTTGGGTTGATTCTACGAAATCCAGAAACGCAATCGCACAATCACAGGCAAGCACTCCGGCTACTAAAGCAAGTCCTGTTCAGAGTCCCACTCAGTTTCACAACTCCCTATTGCCCAAACGCCAACCTAACACTCGAATGGGCAAACGGAAGGGAGACGTTTATGGTGCGGGTTGCCGTGTAGATTCTCAGTTGCTCACTCCCGCGAACGTTTACTTCGGGCAGTACTTAGTACAACATAGCTATAGGCTCGAAGGAGCCTGGCGAGTAGTTCGGCGTCGAGTTCCTATCGAACCCGGTGAAAATGAACAAGCAGCAGTCGTGACAATGACAGTGGATAAGTATGGCACTTTATCCGATACCACCCTAACGTCATCGTCAGGCAACAAAGAGATTGATGATCAAATAATGAGCGTGGTGGCACAGGCTACTGAACCATCTGGGCAATTCGCAGCATTACGTTGGCTTCCGCCTGGTGCTCCAGAAAAAGTAGAAATTCGATCAACTTTCAGGTACAACGCAGTTGCAAAAGACACCGGACAGCTTACTATCGAAGCCACTCAACCGAAAGACTTCGATTACGGACCGTACATGCTCGAGCTTAAGAAGCACGCGTTGCAAGCATGGTTTCCTCCAAGGCGAGGCAAAGATAGTCGAGACGTAACGGTGACGTTCAGCATTTTAAAGAATGGAGAGATTCAGTATCCTACTTTGCTAGATCCTTCTGGTGAGCTGGATCTAGACCAGTCTGCCTTAGATGCTCTAAAAGAGCTCGTAAAAGCTGGAACTCTTCCGCCCTTGCCCAGTGGTGCTGACAAGCTAATACTTCAAGTGATTTTCCACGTTCTCCTGCCAACCCATGAACATTCTTTGGCGACCTCTGTCGCTACCGATAATTTCAGTATAGATTTTGACAAGTACGCTTTGGACGTACAGCGGAAATTACAAGCCAACTGGCATGTTCCGGCGAATGTTGGGCAAAAGCCGAGGCGAGTCGTTTACAAGTTGAATCTATTTAGTGCCATTGGCGAAGGACAGAGCGCTGTCTTCAGTTGCGGTAATACTGAGGCTGATTTGGCGACCTCATGGGCCATTTCTACGGCAGCTCGAACGACTGCGAAGCCGGATGGAATGCCAATCCCGTCCGAGTTTCAATTTACGTTTAATTACAACCCGCCTGGGAATCATTGAGATCAGCGTAAGATGCCAAATTAGCTCAGCAGTGAAGCACGCTACAACCATTAAAATGCGGTACATTATTCAGAACGGGATGCATCGTGTTAACCGAAATGCTATTTGAGTCGCTCCAATCGGTTCGAACTTGCAGATGTTAACTGAAAGCATCGAAAGTAATGAATAAGAACACCAAGGAGAACCGCTATTGTTAAATCGAACTGTGCTTGCTGGTTTAGTTGTAGTTGCGGTTTTATTTGGTGCTTTGAGTACCACTGTCTGTCAAGCAAAAAGCGAGACCAAACCCATGCAATCCATATATGACTTCAAAGCCAATGCGATAGATGGATCTCAAATAAATTTGAGTGACTATAAAGGCAAGGTTTTGCTCATCGTGAACACAGCTAGTGAATGCGGATTTACGCCTCAGTATGCTGAACTCGAAACCCTTTATAAGAAGTATTCGTCTCGCGGATTTCTAATTTTGGGTTTTCCTTGCAATCAGTTTGGAGGTCAGGAACCGCAAGGCAAGCAGCAAATTGCTGCATTTTGTCAAAAGAATTATGGAGTGACGTTTCAAATGTTCGACAAAGTAGAAGTCAACGGTGACAACGCTATTCCCCTCTACAAGTACTTGAAAGATAGCGCACCAGGTCTTCTTGATACCAAAGCAATTAAGTGGAACTTCACAAAGTTCCTGGTCGATAAAGATGGGAAAGTAATTCGGCGTTATGCTCCAAATGTAAGCCCGAAAGACATTGCGCCAGAAATCGAAAAAATTCTCTAGCAAGGTCGATAAAAATAAAAAGTTATTTGCTGGGCAGCTCTATGCCGCCCGGTCCGCCGTTTGCATTGGTTGTCACAATCTGGTTACGACGGTGTGTTGAAATCGGAGTAGCTCAGGGTGAGGATTTGTGCATGACAGAAGTTTCAGACGCACCAGCTAGACGACGTTCTGATGTTTCACATGACATTGGATTCAGTCAGGATCTTCAGCCAGGCAAAGAGTTGTACGCAGCGCCCGGCGCCCAGTACTCTGTAGATCAAACATTTGGAGCGGCCTCCGTCAGAGATGGTCAAATACAAATAGGCCCGATTGCGCGCGTCGAAGTTGAACCTGTTATTAATAATGGCTGCGTAGCTGTTTCAGGACCAGACGCAGAAAGGATTGAGCAGCAACTCAGAGCAGCTGGCAAAGATGCACTCAATCGACCGACGCAACCCGGTGCTGAGGGACCCAAAGATCAGTTAGAAAGAGATGCGGCGGACACAATAACAAAGAACACTAAGTTCTCTTCAGGAGACTACATACAGGATCAAGAGAATCGAGTTGATGCAATTCGAGAAGCGTTGAAAGGATTGAACAAGGAACAAACGCAACGGGTTCTCAACGCGGTTAACGCTAATTTGGCCGGTTCCGGATTCAGATACGGACAAACAGAAGACGGCGCGGTTTGGATGGGGTCACTGGAAAGACACGGCAACTCCAACAACGGGACATACGAACCAACTACATACATGCGAATGCCGGAATGTTCGCTTGGTTAATCGAGCTTCGACATTTTCTGGTCGCATTGCCGCGCACCACCAATGGTGCTTTGTCTAGTCGATTGTCAGCCCATTGATACGCTAAATACGCTCGATAATGTTTAAAGGTTAGGCAACGAAGACTTTCGGACTGTTCCGAAGGTGCTATCACAGGTAGGCGCAGTTTTCATTGCCACCAAACGTGCACTTTTAGATTGATCCATCGTCAGGCTGTTGGCACTTGGTCACGCTGGCGTCACTTTATTCTTTTAAGTTAGGTTATCTAGTCAAAGCTCTGGGAGAAAAAATCATGACAGGGGAAGCTAGGTTTAAGTTGGTTGATTGGCAATATCGTTGGCCCGATCAATGTGACCCGAGTCTGCCATTATTGCTCTTTACTATTATTTTGGGTATCTGTGTCGCTTTTTTAGATCTGAAACCATGGTAAACGATAAATTTGAAATCAGACCAGTACAGGATAGTAGCGAAGCGTCCTTTCGGATTGCTACACCTGATTTCGGTGCTCTACTTCAAAAAGAAAATAAGAATGCGACTGACTTGTTAGGCGCTTGCGGGTTACTCGCGACAGGAGCACTGCCCGAAGTCCAATTGGCATTGCAAGACACAGCTCACAAACCGAACGACCACGTTCATCAGCAAGTGGCTGGTATCGGTCAACTCGAATTTGATTATGATGACCATGGCAAGTTGGCATCAGCACATTTAGATTATGGGCACGGCGATAGAGAAGATGCAAAATTTGTCGATGGGCATATTGTAGAGAATAGCATCCGAGGACAATTCAATTCAGACTATACTTTTTACGCCAACGGAAAGGTAGCGTCTGAATCTTTTGAACCAGTTACTAAAGCTAATCAATATTACGAATTTGATGAAAAGGGAAATGTAACTCTGGCTATCGAGTCAAATCCGGATCACTCTTCTACTCTTTTAGCAAACGAGCCCGGACATCACGACATTGTATTCACTGACAGGACCGGGAACCGTGCCACGCTAAACTACGACAACAACCAGCAATTTCAGGACGGCGAAATCAGAGGTGGTGGCGTAATATGGGACTTGAAGCACGGCAAAAGTGGTGCAGCCGAAGTTTTTCCGGAAAGAGAAGCCTAGCGGGCAATGAATCCGCATGAACTCCATTCACTCTATGAATTCAAGTCGTCGAGGCGATGTAACGACACCACTATCACCACTTCATTCAATCTGATACCATATTTGGTGGCTATCTATAACCTGCCAGTTGCCTCTGCACTGAAGGTGCTACCACCTGCGGTTCTCTGCCTGGTCCGCAATTTCTGCTTGCATAACGCACAGTTCTTTGAGTGATGCTATTAAGTATCAATATCAGCCTTGAAACGAGAAGGTCACGAATTGGCTGTCTGGGTGGTAATAGGGGTTAGTAAAGACCGAATTAAAATCGCCACCATGGTGGCTATTCAGAGCTCCGTGCAGGGTACCTCCGGTCGGTAGAATCATGTCGCGCCGGTCAGGGTAGGGCGAGAGGTAATCCTGAGCCAGACTCATGTGCGGAGCCCCGAATTCAACAAGCCCAGTGTTGCCGATGGCAATATACTCGCCCGGTCTCCAGTTATTAGGATTGCCCGATGTTGTCCAGGCGGGTGGTACTTGACTCCAGCCGAAACAGTGGGTGCCGCCAGCTTTGTGCCCAATTGTCAGGCTACCCGGATGAATATCATCCACCCCGAACTTATCTATAGGCTTCGTCGATAGCTTAAGCAAATCTGGATGTTTTCGGCTGTAATTCCTTAGCAAGTTCTCCAAAGTGCCGGAGTACGATGCAGTAGTCGCTTCGTTAGGAAGATCGGATAACTGCGGAAACTCCGCTTTCATCGGAGTTAAAACATAGTGAGATATGGCCGCTGTGCAGCCTTCATTGCCTAGGCTTTTGCCGTTTTCATCGCCGGGTGTCGGAAGTTTAGCGGCACCTGCAAATGCCAGTAACGTTTGCATCCGCTCTGCCATTGGTTTTGTGCCGGGAGGCGGTACCATGTCCGCAACTGCCTTGATGTTTCCGTAAGTATCATTTGCAGATTTTGCATCTGGGGCCGGCATCATTGCCACCATCCAGTGAGGAATGTTCATTTTGTTCACCGCGGATTGGACATCCGGTGGCAAACTGCTCATGCGGTCCTGATAAGCTCTATCGACCCCCTCCTTGCGGACATTCTCCGGTATCCATTGCTGCCCCTTGGCGATACCGTCTCTCAACCAAGCTGGCGGCTCATCACTTTGGGCCGAACGCATAGACGAATCGGTGAGTTGCGGAGTATCCGCTCCAGCCTTCCGAGAAGGAGCTTCAGTTCTAGACCCAGCTGACTGCTGATCACCAATTCCGTTACTAAGGGTAAGATCGGGTAGACCGAGACTCTTAGGGTCGTCACCGAGGGCTTTTAACTGAATAGTTATGCGAAGCAGATCTTGCTGGTATTGCTGGAGATCGCCTCTGTCCATGACGTCTCGCAAGTTAACTAGATCTCGCTGAACGGCGTTTTTACCATGATAGTGAATATCTGAAACGATCGTATTTAAGTCTTGTCGATCAGCCATTAAACCGCTCCAGAAAAATGCCACCGCGCTTTACTTCAGCCAAGTTAGCGTCTTAGAGTGACATTATCTGGACATGTATTCCCAAAAGACAAAAGGGAGTTGAATCCAGTAGGCAATCATCGATCAAATAGAGCCAACTCTCGTCGAAGCAAATCAATAAAAGTGCTCAGTCGGCATGGTGGCTATCGTAAGATTGGTGCGGCACACTTATTTTACTAAAGCGAGGTTATTTGCCCTTTTTCATCTATTTTCATACGAGCCGCCGCTGGCAACTTTGGCAGTCCGGGCATGGTTAAAATGTCGCCACTTATTGCCACAATGAAACCTGCACCGGCAGAGAGCTTGAGTTGCCGAATAGTTATTTTGAATCCTGAGGGCGCGCCAAGGAGAGAAGCATTGTCGCTAAATGAATACTGCGTTTTGGCGATGCAAATCGGCAAGGAAGCATAGCCATTATTGTTCAACCACTTCAGCTCTTTTTTAGCTTGGGCACTGAATTCTACTTTGTCTGCTCGATAGATTTGAGCTGCGACTGCTGAAATTTTCTCTTCTATTCCATCCCCCAACGAATACGCGGGCTTGAATTTGCTTTGTCGTTGGGCAGCTCCAACTACCAGCTCAGCAAGCTCGCTAGCGCCCCCAGCCCCCTCGCCCCAAACGTTTGCTACCGATGCCTTGAAGTTACGCGCACGGCATAAGGAAAGCGCGCATTCAATTTCATCGTCGCTATCTGCACTGTACTTGTTAAGGCAAACAACGGAAGGCAAGCCGAATTGTGCAACGTTTTCTAGATGACGCTCCAGATTCGCAAAGCCCCTTTCGATAGCTTTTACATCAACCTTGCTAAGTTCAGATTGAGATACACCACCATGCATTTTGAGGCCTTTGACGGTGGCTACCATCACGACCGCGTCGGGAGCCAGTTCGGGATTGAGCTGACAGACAATATCGCAGTATTTCTCAAAGCCAAGGTCAGCACCAAATCCGCCTTCAGTAATAACAAAGTCTGCGCAGCGCAAAGCCAGTTTGGCGGAAATTACACTTGAGCAGCCGTGCGCAATGTTAGCGAAGGGCCCCCCATGGACGAATGCAGGAGTGCCGTCCAGCGTTTGTACGATGTTAGGTTTAATGACCTCCTTAAGGATAATCGACATCGCTCCCACCGCATCAAGTTGCCTTGCTGTTATTGGCTGTGAGTGCCTTGATTTAGCGACCACAATGTTTCCAAGCCGCGTTTCTAAGTCAGCGAACGATTGGGTGAGGCAGATAATGGCCATCACTTCCGAGGCAGCGGTGATATCAAAACCCGCTTCACGTAAAACACCATTAGATTTCCCACCAATTCCTTGCACAAGATTGCGCAGACTTCGGTCGTTCACATCCAGAGCGCGCTTGAAGGAAACTGAAGCAGGATCAATTTCTAGAGTATTACCGAAGTAGATGTGATTATCGATCAGAGCAACTAGCAGATTGTTCGCTGCACTAATTGCGTGCAAATCGCCGGTGAAATGTAAATTGATTTCGTCCATCGGCATCAGTTGCGAGTAACCGCCGCCGGTACCACCGCCCTTCTGGCCGAATACTGGTCCCATTGAAGGCTCTCTTAGAGCCACCGCCGTCTTTAGCCCCTTTAAACGCAGCGCCTGACCAAGCCCAACGGAAGTGGTAGTCTTACCCTCGCCTGCTTTTGTCGGTGTGATAGCAGTCACTAAGATAAGCTTGCCGCGCGGTCGCTTGCCATCCAACAAAATCCTATCTATTGCGGAATAGGAAATCTTCGCTTTGTAATTACCGTAGGTCTCAATATCGCCTTGATCAAACCCAAGATCTTGGGCGACATCAATTATTGGGCGCAGTTTTGCATTATTAGCAATTTCAACATCCGACAACGTTTTCAAATCCATCCTAACTGACATCTGACACCCCTAATATCATGCGGCGTATTAACTTCGTTTGCTTGGGCCAGCTAGTCAGCGTATAGAGGTAGCTCAAACCAGAAATTACTGCCCTGTCCCATTGTGCTCTCCACTCCAATTATCCCACCGTGCTCTTCAACCAGCGCTTTAGAAATCGCCAGTCCCAGACCGGTTCCACCCTTCTGCCGTGTATCGGAGGAATCAATCTGCTGAAATTTAGCGAAAAGCTTCTGCATGTTTTCCTTAGCAATCCCGCATCCATTATCAATCACACAGATGCGAATCCTGCCTTCGCTGCCGGGTTTGGTAACGACGCTTACTTGGCTGCCGGGCGGAGAAAACTTTAGCGCATTGGACACCAGATTCATAAGTATTTGTGTAGCCTTGTCCCAATCCGCGTGCACATTTTCTAACATATTTGCCGTATGCATTAAGGTGATGTCCGCATTGGCAGCTATGCCTCCCAACGTCTGGAGCGTTGCTGAGATGAGTTCCTCGACATTGACTACGGACTTATTCAGCACCATCTTTCCGGCCTCAATTTTCTTGAGATCGAGTATGTCGTTAACTAGATTGACAAGTCTGCTTGTACTGTCGCTTGCAATTTTCAGTAGTTCCATTCCTTCCTCGCTCCTCGGCTCAATAATGCCACTTGAGACGAGACCGAGTGCACTACGGATGGAGGTAAGTGGCGTCCGAAGTTCATGAGAGACTATGGAATAGAATTCATTTACTCGCCTGTCCGCTTCCTTACGCTGGCTGATATCGCGGATGAAAGCACAGCATCTGAACGTCGTTTCCACTTCTACCGGGAACATGGTAATTTCAATTGGTACCTCATGTCCATCCTTGCACAATGCGTTTAACTCTAGACAGCGATTAGTGACATGGTCCTGTCGATTTAGCGTTAAATCCCCAAGGCTATCAATGTAGGCTTCCCGATATTCCTCTGGAATGATCATGTCAGTTAGGCGCTGGCCCACCGCCTCATCATGCGACCAACCAAAAGCATTCGTCGCTTGACGATTCCAATCAGCGATTACCCCGTTTCTGTCTAACGCGACAAAAGCATCGCCTGCACTATGAATGATCGCGCGAGTCAATCGCTGACTGCTCCGCAACTCTTGCGCTGTATCATATTGTTCTTGAAGCGCTCTTTCAAGGCGCTTGTTGGCTTCTTCCCAGTGCTTTGGACCGCGAATAGCAATTGCTTTCGGAATAAGAGGCCACAAAAGTATTGCTGTCAGTGCTGAAAGCACACCGGTGAGCAAGTCCACGCAGCCCTCGGCCCAATAGTTTGGATGCCAGATAGTCCAGAGCTTCATAACGTGTGTCGTTCCACAGCAGAGTATGAAAGCTGCAAACAAATTGAACATCCAATTGAAAACCAGGTCTTTCCGTTTACTGAGGAAGATCCAAAGAGCGGCAGGAATTGAATAATAAGCGATTGCTATTAATCCGTTCCCCGCTACAATCAACCAGAGCAGTTGCGGATTCCATGCAAGACAATAACCATGAGGCATAAAAGTGTCCGTCGAAATAACCGGATGCGAGACACAGCTACTAAGCCAGATGCTCAGTGCGCTAGCAGCGCAAATGAGTCCGCTCCTTTGCGTGAATTTCATCAGTCTTCTAACCGTAATGCTTACCATCGGTACCCGTCCAACTCTCCGTATGCTACAAAAAACCCAACATTACTGGACAGGACGAAACCGGCCCCTTGAAAGATTCTGTTTATTGACGTCGAATTACTTATTTACTGAACCTAACTTGCGTTGCGATTCTTGCTCGCGCAAAAGATCGATTATGTTAGACATCAGAAACTATGCACTATAAATGGTGCATAGTCGTCACCCCTAAACCGGTGCCTCAAGGACTGATATGTCCCCTATTGTTGCCGCTGCGTGAGAAACTTTCTATATGCGGCAATTGCATCATTGTTTTCTGCTGCGTTTGTGAACATGTTGTTGGCGCCTAGGCCCCAACCAAAAATGTTCACTAGCGTCGCTCCATGGTTGAAGCGTTTGGCGAGAAATATTTCCATTGTCTTGTCGCCTGGTTGGCCGTCTGGTTGAACATTGGCACCCTCGCACGACGCCCAGGCGCTTCCACCATACCTGCTGATCGTTTGATAGATCGACTCGACGACTCCTCTGGCAGGATAGGTGCTGAATCCTGGTAAGCAAAACGGATTGAAAGCGCAGTCAGGTGTTACAAAATGAACAAACTCTTCGTAAGAGCCTTGCCCGCCGAGCGATCGAAATACCGATTCGCTGGTCGTGGCAATATGACAGTAAATGCGATTTCTGGGAATGCCTGTTTGCGCTAAATCTCGCGCCCACAGCTCTATGAAGTTGCTCGTAATCAATACACGCTGATGGTCGCTTTCATCAACTGAAAGCGCAGAAGTGAATCCCTCATTGGCAAGAGCATGGTAGCCCGTCAGTTTCTTTGTGCCGTAATCTTGCCCTAATTGCGTCTCCCAACCGGCTATAACACCGGCGAACAACTGTTCCTTGCCTAACTGATGTAAGCGACGAAGCCACTGCCCAATGAGGCTGCCGATCAGCTGTGAACGTTGCTGAATGGCCGATTTGATTGCCGGGCTGTTAACGCACATTTGAGGGCCGATTTTGAGTGGCGTGGAGGACCAGTCGAGCTCTCTTCCCGTACACGGCGTTCCGTTCCAATCAATCCATTCTATGTTTTTTGAATCACTCAAAAGATCTTGTCGTGTTGACCAGAACATTGAATCGTCGATATGGAAACAAACAGCCACATTCTTTTCGAGGGCTATCTCGAAGCTATCGTTAATGAGCTGGCTGACCTGAGCATCTGTATTATCAAAACAGATTGGCCCAACTGCGAAGCCAAGAAAATGTGTATCTCTACCGACTGTTCCAATCTTTGTAGTGATATCATCCACAGTGGCAAGAATTTGAGCCTTATTAGGTTGATGCGGCGGAATGGCTGTATCACCAACATCGTAAGTGAAGATTTGAAAGATAAGGTACTGGGAATCTGGCTGGTCAGGAAGAGCGGAGGCGGTGATGGGCGGCAGGTACACCACGAGTAAAGCAGCCAAAAACAAAAGAAAGCCGAGGCGGAGCGCGCGTTTGTTCATCTCTAATCCTTGTTCTGCAACTGATAATATTTGCATGCAGCCACGTTTGTCGGAGGATTGGTCGTTGTTGTCACTCATCTGAGTGTAGTGACAGAGCGCTACCTTGCCTATCCAACCGCTGGCACGATTTGATAGCCAGAAATCATATCTGTATGTTCATCTCGTCACAGAGGCACTGTGCTAAATAATGCTTTTGCTGTATTGCTGCGACCAAATAGCTGCCTGCAAACGATCTCTAGCGCCTGTGCTTTGAACAACTTTGGATACGTAGTTCTTAACTGTACCCTCCGAAAGAAAAAGCTCGTTGGCAATTTCTTGATTAGTCTTACCAGTGCCTAGCAAACGAAAAACATCCATCTCACGCCCCTTTAGCAACTTGCCAAAGTCCATCGGGGAGGCACTGATCTCTTCCTCAGAGTTCAGCCGAGAGACCACTTTTGCTGCCACATTTGCATCGAGAAGAACGTGACCCTGCATAACAATTCTGATGGCGTCGGCAAGCTGAGTCGAAGGAATGCTCTTGAGAATGTAGCCAGCAGCTCCTACATTCAACGCTTGTTTTATATTGGCGTCATCGTCGAACGTCGTCAAAACAATGATTCGGGTTAACGGATGTTTTGCATGAATTCTTTCTGTAGCGGTCACTCCGTCACATATAGGCATGCTCAAATCCATCAGGACGGCGTCTGGTTTCTTCTCATCAGCAAGCGCAATCGCCTCGTGTCCGTTAGCGGCTTCGCCTATAATCTCGAGATCTTCGTGTAGTGAGAGAAGTGCAACTAGCCCTTCGCGCACCAGTTTTTGATCATCAACAATCAGCATTTTGATCATACTGGAATGCTTACCACAATTTGAGTGCCCCTGTCGGGTGAGCTATTGAGCGACAGTTTGCCTGCCAAAGTACGAACTCGCTCCTCTATATTTGAAAGACCAAAACCAGACGCGACAGACGAGGGGATAAAACCTTTACCATCGTCAATTATGCTTAATTCCACATGATGGGGTTTTTGCTCGACTATGACCGTTACGTTTGTAGCTGATGCATGCTTCTGCACGTTTGTGAGGCACTCCTTTGCTATGTAGAAGATTTCGTGCCCTACTAGACTAGGCAGCCGATTTACTTCGACATTCAATTCAACGGAAAATTGGTCATTAAGCTTTACTTGGCGAATAAGTTCTTGCAACGATTGGTCCAAGTTGAAAGTCGGATCGCGAATTGCCTGCACTGTGCGACGGACCTCAGTGATTAGGTGAACTGTCAACTGCCGAGCAGTCTCCAGTGCTTTCCTTGATTTTTCAATATCGCGTGCCTGAAATGCTTCAATTTGCTCTATCTGCAGTCCTAGCGAAACCAGCGTGTGGCCTAGCATGTCATGCAAGTCGCGGGCAATGCGGTTACGTTCCAGCTCTTTGGTCAGTGTCTCATTTTCCTTGGCCAGTTGTTGGACTCGCAGGCGCGTCTCCGCCTCACGTACAAGCGCGCGGGCAATCAATACTATAATCAAATTTACCATCGCGAAAAGCACAAGTTGCAAAGCAATCTCCGTGCAAGCCATCATCAGCTCAACTCCACGACGTTCTGAAGCTCTAGTGGCGAATAAGAAAAATCCCAGTCCGGCTAAGTTGGCCATTACAATTATTGCTGCACCTCTAAGGCCGAGGAGGAGAACACTTTTCGCCGTAATCAATAGGTTAAAGAAAAGCAGAGGCCCGCATGTTCCGAGGATTGATGCAATCGTTGCTACTAAGATTTGCAATATGAGCCAAGACAAGCATTTAGCCACCCGCCACTTGGAAGTATCGTAAGCTTGCAGGACGGAAAGCACAGCTAACCCGATCACAAATGGTGCAAAACTACACCACGGATCCTGTCCTGCCAGTTGCACAGCGTAACGGTGACTGCAGTCGATGCAAAGAAAAATAAGTATGGCGAGCCATTCAAATTGCCTTATTGATCGAAGCAATGGAAAACTGAAGATCTGCCCCGAAGCGGGATCCGAGAACGAAGGTATGCGGAAGGACAGTTGATATTTTTTCGTCATCCAATATGTGCCGTGGCCTGAAACTACATAAGCTTTGGTGGTCCAGGTTGATCAGAATTGTCCTGATATTTGTTCTCAATTCGCATGGTTGTGGTGCCACGGCTTTTCATTGGTCGTAAAAAGCAACCCTTTCGCATTTTATTACGTGCATGCGCATGTTACTAGTGCCGACTCACACAATCTACTGTGACTCTAGTCACAACTTTAATGCAGTGGTGAAGAGCCGCTACATTCGGGGAGACACTAGTATTTTTTGCTTATACGGCTCAATAATTGAAATTAGTACCTGGCAGGAGTATGTGAAGCCATGATGCGCGCACGCAAACCAATAACGTGTGTAATCCTAATGTTAGGCTGCTGGCTTTATTCGCCGGTTCGTGCTGGACTGATATCGAGTGAATGGGTTATCACTGTAGAAACTGAAGAATTTCCTGGCGAATTAAAGTATGCAGGTTCGAAATTAAACCCTCTCGTAAAGGCTAACATCAAATACGGTTCGATTGATGGAAGTAATGAGAGGGATTACGAAACACTCTGGTTCTGCCGCGGTAAAATCTTTGGATTGGAACGTAACGCCCCTTTATCAATTCCGCCCCAGACAATCGTCGGGGTCAAGGTTCTTCATCGCGGAAAAAAAACTGGACGATATGAATTCGCAGCTGCTGCTCAAAGTATCTTGCGAATTTACGCAGACCTGTGGATCCATAACTGTATGTTAGATGGGGTAGTGGTGCCCGATGAATACTTTAGCGACGTCTTAGATACCCTTTCCAAAGAGCATTTCGAACCCATAGGCGGGCTGAGCGAGAACCCTCTTGAGCTGCCGCCTCCCCTCTTCCTCAGAGATCAATCTCTAAGGCAAGCTGAAAATATGTCTTACGTTCCTCAAGACTTTTCCAGGTGATTCACGGTGAGTTCAAACGCGTCTAGAACCCATGGAAGTATGCTGCTTGTTTCAGCATGCGGTTTTTGCCTTCTGGTCATGTGGATTTTGCTTGGTATCTATTTTTCTATGGTGCTTCTGATCCGAAACCAGTTGGAAAGCACAGCCGATGACGTGGCGCTAATCGGTGCATGTCAGTTGAACGATGGTAACCGTATAGGGCAAATGAACAATCTGGTGGCGCGGTGCCGGCAACTGGTGTACTCGTCTCGTCAGAACAACGAGCTCTCTATGAATATGAGAAACGATTTGCACCATTTGACGACCCAAATTCTGAGCGAGGATCGCCTCGCGGCTTTAGAGCTCGATAAGGAGAATTTTCGGCTGCGAAATATTGCCGTTGATGAAGCAACGAAGGCCATGAAGGATGCCTTTGCAGAAAAATGGACATCGTGCAAAGCCATTCTACCAATTGTGCTAGCGCAAAACCCTCATTTAGACGTGATCCGCTTTGGCTCAATTGCCTCTGTTGAGTCAAATGCCTCAGCTCTTTATGGAATTGCCGAACTTGCTTCTTATGACAAGTCAATCCGGGCGTTCGAGGTCGCCGGAAAACTTTATCGAGGCAACATAAACGCTACCTTGCCGCAAGAAGACACAGACCTTAAATTCTATCTCTCGTCATTAGCTGCCCCCGTGAACAACTACATCGCACCAGCAAGGTTTGTGTCAACTAGCAACTTCGTGCCAATAACCAGCACTTACTTACCATCGGCAGCAAGCGTAACAATGTCGATTGAGCTGGGGACCGGTACAAAAATTTTTCCGGAAGGAGCGACCAACATCTCTGTTACGAGCACCGCCACCGGATACGGTGCATCACCAGTGCGGTAGTCCAGGCTGTGCGCAAACTCGGTTAAGTTCGGAGCGAAGGCATTGTTTTGAAGCGAAGCCCCGGTTGTGACAGTTTGTGCAGAGACGGCTTTCCCTCTAAAATAAGCGCCCTTCATACATGAGGAAGTGCTCTACAACTGGTCCAAGTACAAGGATTGGAAAATAGCTCAATGCACCGATGACAAATACGGTAGCTATGAAGACCACCGCAAAGGTGGGTGTATCTGAAGGCATCGTACCTTGTGTAGGATTACGTGTGGGCTGAAGAGAGAAACGACCAGCGAGCGCTATGGCAGGAATTGACAGGGCAAAGCGCCCTGTAAGCATCGCAATGGCAGTGGTTACGTTGTAAAACGGGCTGTTGGCGCTGAGTCCAGCGAAATTTTGTCCGTTGTTGGCATTGCAAGACGCATACGCGTAAACGATGGATGTAGCTCCATGGGGCCCGATATTCGTCGTCAAACCAGCCAAACCATCCTTTGTCGCAACTGCGATTGCAGCAAGGATAAGAACGGTTAAGGGTGTGACGAGTATATACAGGGCGATAAGTTTCATTTCCTTTGGCCCTATCTTCTCCCCCAGATATTCAGGCGTTCGACCAACCATCAATCCAACTACAAACATAGTGATAAGAACCCACAAAATAATGCCGTAAAGTCCTCCTCCTAATCCACCAAAAATGAATTGCCCAATCAGCATATCTACTAAGGGCACCATTCCTCCCAAGGGTGTGTAACTGTCATGCATAGAGTTATAAGACCCGGTCGAAGTGTTCGACGTCGTAATGGCTGTCAGTACAGACTGAGCAATGCCGAACCGTGTCTCCTTGCCCTCAAGATTTGCCGGTTCCGAAAGTTGAATTTTCTCAGTTAGGAGGGGATTGCCCTTCGACTCAAACCAATCGCAGGAAAAAATGCCAATGGAAAAGAGGATTGCCATAAGAATATATAAGGTCCAGCCCTCGCGTTTTCGCTCAGTCAAACTGCCAAACGTATATGTAAAAGCTGCTGGTAATACGGCGATTGCAAGCATGCCAATAAAGTTTGTTAACGGTGTTGGGTTTGCGTAGGGGTGTGCTCCATTAACATTAAAGAAGCCACCGCCATTAGTACCAAGATTTTTTATTATCTCAAGTACTGCTACGGGACCTTGGGCTATTATTTGAGGCTGTCCTTCCAGCCCAATTGCCGTAGTGTAAGGATTGAAATTCATTGGGACACCCTGAGCTATCAGCGCCAAGCTACCCAAAAAGGATATAGGTAGTAAAAGCCAATACAACGCACGGAAAAAATCGACGTAAAAGTTCCCTAGTCGCTCGTCTCGTGAGTTGGCGAAGCCTCGTATAAAGCACATTCCGACAGCAAGTCCGGCAGCGCCACCCAGGAAATTTCCTGTAACAAGCGCTAGCATCTGGCTCGTGTAACTCATAGTGGTCTCACCGCCGTAGGCTTGCCAGGTTGAAGTCGTCACAAAACTGAGAGCAGTGTTCAGGGCGAGGTCTGGCGTCATGGGCGTGCTCATATACTTTGGATAAAACCAGGGCAAAAATTGTTGAATGGAAAAAACCAGATATAGCAAAAGCGTTCCCCAGAGAGTAATCCAGACAAACGCAAAAGCATATTCTTTCCAGTTCATTTGCTGTTCTGGATCAATGCCACAAAGCTTATGAGTCAAACGCTCAATCGGTAGGGCCAACGGATCTAAAAATGTTGTCTCTCTCCGAAACACCTTTGCCATATAACTTCCGATTGGCTTGACCAATAGAGTTACGCATGCCAAGAAAACGAAGTACTGCAAAAACCGATCAAAGTTCATATGTTCTCTCAATCATGCAATTTGTCTAAAGCCAGATTCAGCATTAATACGTTGATGCGAGGTTCTCCGAGAAAACCGAGTTGGCGGTTTTCGGTGTGTGCCCGTACCAGATCCTTTACTGCAGACTCCGATAAGTTTCGTGCCTTGGCTACGCGCTTCGCTTGCAGCAAAGCGTTCTCCGGTGAAATATGCGGATCTAGCCCAGAACCAGATCTTGTGACAGCGTCAACAGGGATAATCGCAGACAATTCCAGTTCGTTCTCTTTCTTGTACTGCTCTGCCAATTGCCGGACGCTTGGAAAATCTTTGGCACCGTTAACCAACTTTTCCGACGTTGGACCCAGGTTCGTGCCCGATGAAGCCTCGGCTCCATATCCGGAACCGGCCGCCGACGGACGCGCATGAAAATACTCAGGTTTGGCAAAATTTTGTCCAATTAAAACCGAACCAATTATTTGCCCATTAGCTTGGCGAACCAGTGAACCATCTGCTTGCTCTTTGAAAACCATCCTAGCTATCCCTGTCACTGCTAAGGGCAAGATAATTCCGGTGACAAGTGCGAGCACCATGGTCATGCGTAAGGTGGGCAGGATTGGTTTGAACATGGCTATCTCGCTTGTATCTATCCAACTGGGGCAAGGTGAAACATAACTACAACTTGGTCGATCAGCCAGATCCCGGGAAACGGTGCGATGATTCCACCTACCCCATAGATGAGCAGGTTCCTTCGCAGCAATGCGGCGGCCGACATCGGAGTGTACTGGATGCCGCGCAATGCCAATGGAATAAGAATAACGATTATTAGAGCATTGAATATTACTGCGGCAAGGATAGCTGATTCTGGTGAATGTAACGACATAACATTCAAAGCCCACAATGGACCGTGAATCCGTGAGCTATTCGTCAAATAGAGGCTGCCGAACATGGCCGGCAAGATAGCAAAATATTTAGCCACGTCATTAGCCATTGAGAACGTCGTCAGAGCACCACGGGTCATTAGTAATTGCTTGCCAATTGCCACCACCTCAATCAATTTGGTTGGATTAGAATCAAGATCGATCATATTGCCGGCTTCTTTGGCTGCCTGTGTGCCAGTATTCATCGCAACTCCAACATCAGCAGCGGCTAAGGCCGGAGCATCATTAGTACCGTCGCCAGTCATTGCCACCAACCGTCCGCCTGTCTGCTCCTTCATAATGAGCTGCATTTTGGTTTCCGGGGTCGCTTGGGCTAAAAAATCGTCAACCCCTGCTTCACTGGCAATTGCAGCAGCAGTGAGCGGATTGTCGCCCGTTATCATTACTGTATGAATGCCCATCTTTCGCAATTGCTGAAAGCGTTCTTTCATACCACCTTTGACGATGTCCTTAAGGTAAATGACCCCCAGCATGCCCCGTTTGTTGTCTGCCACTGCCAGTGGTGTACCACCCCCCTGAGCAATTTTAGTGATCTCCTGGTTGAGTGCAGCCGGTTCCGCCATGCCGTGATCACTTACGTATTTTGCAATTGCCTCAGTGGCTCCTTTGCGGACTTCCCTACCCGCTAGGTTCACACCACTCATTCGGGTATGAGCGCTAAACGGAATAAACTCTGCTTGAACCGCGCTCAATGTGCGGGCTCGAATCCCAAACTTTTTTGCCAACACAACTATAGATCGTCCTTCCGGCGTTTCATCGGCTAGGGATGATAGCTGCGCCGCATCTGCGAGCTCCTTTACTGATATGCCTGGAGCCGGGATGAACTCAACCGCTTCGCGGTTTCCCATAGTAATGGTGCCGGTTTTGTCTAACAAAAGTGTGTCTATGTCACCAGCCGCCTCTACTGCTTTTCCGCTCATTGCCAGAACATTGTGCTGTAAAACACGGTCCATCCCTGCAATACCAATCGCCGAGAGAAGTCCTCCGATTGTAGTAGGAATTAGGCAGACCAAGAGAGCTATCAGCTGAAACAAATCTGGACACTTGCCTGTGTGGCCCTGCTGCACGGAATAGCTGGCGAATTGTAACAAAGTCGCGACGACCACCACGAAAATGATTGTCAAACAAGCGAGCAAGATATCTAAGGCTATCTCATTGGGTGTTTTTTGACGTTGAGCTCCCTCTACTAAAGAAATCATGCGGTCCATAAACGTTTTACCTGAATCGACCGTAATTCGAATCCGTAACCAATCAGAAAGTAAGATAGTGCCTCCTGTAACGGCACTTCGATCTCCCCCACTTTCTCGGATAACCGGGGCCGATTCCCCTGTGATTGCACTTTCATTTACCGTAGCCATGCCTTCAATCACTTCGCCATCGCTTGGTATTACCTCCTGCGCCTTGACGAGTACTATGTCACCTTTATTGAGGGCGGCTGCAGGTACGCTTTCTTCTTTGCCATCAGGCAGCTGCCGCTTGGCCATAGTGTCTGTACGCCCGCGCTTCAAAGTGTCAGCTTGAGCCTTTCCACGTCCCTCTGCCATTGCCTCTGCAAAATTGGCGAACAAGACGGTAAACCACAGCCAGAGAGTTATTTGCACCTGGAAAAGCAACTCGCTGGCACTTATGCCAAGGCTCAAATTGCGAAGGAGAAGAATAGTGCAGAGCACACTTCCAACCCCTACCGAAAACATGACTGGATTTTTTGCGAGCAGTCGCGGATTTAGCTTGATGAACGATTCTTTGATAGCGCGCTTTACTATCTTTGCTTCGAATAGCGGTCTCTTTTTGGATTTCGATACCATGCTCATTTGTATTTTCTCTTTAACGCACAACCTTGGACTGAGTCTGCGATCTGTCATACCTTCTCTGCATAGAACAAAGCCCAGAATAAGTAAATCAGCAGCCCACCAGTAGCAACTGCAGCCAATATATTTTCGAAAGTCATATAGTGATTACTCCTCAGTGCAAATTGCTCAGCTTATAGGGGCCATTTGTCAAACCGATGAGAATAGCCAAGCCCTACGAAAGCTGCTGGAGCTGCCCTATTAAGACCAAACCCAAATTGCAAATCTATCTGATCATCGCGATTAAGTTTTCGTACCACTCCAAAGTGGGCGATATTGTTGGGCAAAGAGTGACGAGTATAGAAACCAGCGTATTCAGCGAAAACAAACGTTCTTGAGCCAATATTCCGCCCAATCAAGTTGAAATTCTGGTATTGAGAACTAGCACCGGAATTAAGTAGAACATAGGACTGCATGCCACCACAGGACCAGTTCTTCGTCAACTGTTTTGTCCAGGGCATTCGAAATACTGGTTGCGTTCCAGAACCCGATATAAATCTGGCACCAGTAGGCGGCGTTACACCCGCGATTACAGACACGTTCAAATCCTTAAAGTAGGGGCCGAATTGGTGCTTTATACCAATCTCCTGAAGATCCGAAACTCCTGCCTGAGTGAGTGCGGACTTTGTTTGAATCTGCACTGATTCCGGATTTGTATTGGTCAAAACTGCCGTAGTCGTTGGTGCCGTATGTAATAAAACAAAATTCGGAACGAACATTTGAAACTCGGTTCGATCAGTGAGCCCGACGCGTACTTCTGTCTCAGACGCATCCCAGTAATTGACACCATGCTGAAAATGTTGGTAGAGCGTTCCGTTTTCTACCTGCAACGAGAATTTCGGTACTACCAATGGTGAATCCATGAAGCTCGGTCTGTTGGTGTCAATGTCGTCGTCCTTTGTCAGAGCGTGAGTCGGAGAGGCCATCAAAAAAAGCAAAAACGTTAGCAACAAGATGCGAAAGGATCCTTTTTCTAAAAAGCCGATCCTTGACCTAAACAAGCCTTGCTCCTATTTCAAATCGAACATGAGGTGTGGCGAAAATACTCCCGAAATTCATGTGCCCCGATGCGAAAGAAAGTTGATGAGATGTAAGGTCTGTTACTCATAATCAGGACCGCAATAGCGTTACTCTAGGAGCCGCTTTCCGGTTGCGGAGAGGGGGTTGAAAGAAAATTGAAACGATTGGATAAACTATAACAGCTTAATCGATAAACGCAAGAAGTTGACCCGCGCATACTATCGAGATTCAGGATAGCTGTTTTGCATGACAATGTCCCCGCAGTCTTTCAAAAATCTTTCAGCCCCGCTTCGTATCAAACATTAGGCTGCTTTTGGTTGAAGATGACGATCAACGATAACCCGCTCATCCAAAAACACCAAACAATTCGAAGAGCGAAGCTCTTTTTCGTCGAGGTTATTTGTATTGCCACTATATTTGGTTCTTCTGCAAACCCTCAAAGCGAGGGATCAAGCCCTAAAGAAATAGCGCTTTTGCCGGACTGGGATTTTGCAGCGCCTTGCTCAGATGGTTTTGGCTGATGACAATCAACCAAGTCGTCCAGTAACTCTATCCACCCCAGTGAACTTGGGCCGACCGGCCGTCAAGGCTTGGTTATTGGTTCGCAATTTTGTAAGCGCGGAGACTCCTGCAACAGGCTATGGTAAGAGAAATCCCGTGGCGCCAAATCAAAAACCAGACGGCTCTGATAATCCGGCAGGCAGACAACTAAACCGTCGCGTCGAAGTGGTACTCGACACCTGCCGTTGAGCGCCAAATCTGGATGACGATCTACGAGCTCAGGAGTTGTTACGGTTTCAGCCCGTTCACGCACTGTTCACCTCGAACCTTTATATATTGTCGAGGAGAGCTTAACAGGGAAATTTCCGATGCGCCATTCATCTGCGTTTAATAATTACGCCGCTAGCCGAAGGCTGCTCGGGATCTTTTATGTCGGCACAATTGTGGTTTTCTCGCTCGTAGCGCTTACCACTAACATGGCCGTTCAGCTGCTCGGCAAAACTGATCCTTCAACAGGTGAGTGGTTTAAGAACGTCTTGGTTTGTACGTTCGCATTCGAGTTCGCGAGTTTGGTATTTGACATCGCGGGCTTTGGTATAGAAAAGCGTTTCAATAGAAGCACTGAACCCTTGCGTGTTTACCTTTGGAAGTGGTGCCGTGCTACCTTCAAACACGCGTTGCTAATGCTGTCATTGGTCTTTGTTCTAACGGCTGCATTTAGGATTGGCAGCTATTTCGGACTGGCTCTGGCGGTGATTCTATTCTCTGTTTTGCTCATTTCGAAGCAGGTAGAGGTAGCGCGTTACCTATCAGATTTGGAGTTTGACGAGCCCAGCCAAGAGATGCGCGCCACATTCTTGCAGAACCGGCCGGGTACTATTGGATTGGTTTTGGCTCGTAACACCGAGTTCGGTTTTACAGGAGGCATTGTCGGATTGCCGCACGCAGAGTCTCTCGTGATACCACAATCGTGGCTGTACAAACTAACGAGTCAAGAACTGTGGGCTGAGATTACGCGACGCAACGCGGCAGTTACTTGTGGGAGCCGCAACCGAGGGGTTTATGGAGCAATCACTTTTACCACTATAGGTGTTTTACTCTCAGCTTTTTTGACGGAACACTTGCTTGGTCAGTCTCCGTCCACCAGTGCCGGTATCGTTAATTTGTCGCTCGTATTTACTTTGTGGTCCTTTATGGGCCTATTGCTACTGCCTTTTCTCAGTCAAAGAGGCGTGATTGAGGTCGATCAGAAGGCCATGGCAAAGGGTGTAAGTAAGGATCTATTAAGGCAAACAGCAGAAAAGATCGATGCTCAGATGGAAGATGAGAAGGAGCGCTCCGATACGGTTCAGTTCATTTTTCATCCTATCCCTACCACGAAACGCCGAATGAGCTATGTGGAACATGGCACTATGAGTGGTGCCTGGCAAGTGGCAAGGTACGCTGTCTATTTGTCTATAGTTGGTCTGGGTTTGCTCGGAAGAGCAGTGCATTGCAATGCTGGTAAATTCGAGCTTTGGAGCATGCTGCCAGCAGACTAATTGAGATTCTTATTGCATCCAATGTATAAGAAAACATTATTAGCCAATTCAATAGAGCCTAAGTTCACCTTAGGTTCACTTGGACTATATAGGCTTAAAGAGTAAGAAAACTTTGGAGTTGGCTCGGCTTAGCCGAGCCTTAAAAGGAGTGGTTATGGCAAATATAGTGAAAACAGCAATCGACAATGGTAATTTCAAAACCCTAGTCGCTGCTGTACAAGAGGCAGGTCTTGTCGAAACGTTATCTGGAAAAGGTCCTTTTACAGTCTTCGCACCAAACGATGAAGCATTTTCTAAGTTGCCCGAAGGCACAGTTGAAGCTCTTCTCAAGGATAAAGAAAAGCTCACCGCCATCCTTACTTATCACGTTGTGCCTGGCCATCATTTGGCTGCAGATGTGATTAAGCACGACTCAATTAAGACTGTGCAGGGTCAATCTGTGGCGGTAAAAAACAATGGTGGCGTGAAGATTGATAATGCAACCGTATTGGCAACGGACATTGTTACCGATAATGGAGTAATCCACGTTATCGACAGCGTCATAATGCCTAACTAGTACTTGAGCGCGCGATAGGAACGTGCATGCAGCTAGAAGTGTGAGTTAATCACGCTTCTAGCTGTTCAACTATTGAAAGAGCTATTCCAACAGTTGGCAGGCAGGAATTAATTTGATCTATGTTTCTCTCCCAATTATTGTAATCATGTGCCAGGTCCCGCTGGTAGGGGAATGTCCGTTAGTTACTAACAGGAGGACATTGTCATGGATGCAGCGGATTATGCAAAAGATATCGAAACCACAGAAAAAAGAATGTTGGAGGGAACGGCTCAAGATCCCGTAGATGATGCACACGTAACGCAGGTTCTCAACACGCTCAGCCAAAATCCAGCATTATTGAATCAAGTTATCGCTGAAATGGATAATTTGAAAAAGCAGGATCCCACTTTGCCTGATTTTGGAACAGTATATGATCGTCGTACGCAGGAGCCAGTAGCCTTGATGTTTCACGCGTCGAAAGACGATCCGCAAGGCAATCCCCACAAATTGGGAGAGTATGCTCTCAATGAAGAAGGCAAACGCTTCTTTGAACACTTTAACGGTATGGATAAACCGATAGGTCATACCACTCCCGCTTAACACCAAAACTACTGGTTACCTGGGATGGGCCTTCAGTGCATGGTGGCATAGAAAGCACCTCTCTGCCGCCGTGAGGGTCCGCAGATGGTTTGTCTTGGTATCGTAGATGGCACCACGATGAGACTGCTATAAAATGGTGGCAAGTTGATGCGACTTTATTTTTAAGTGACAAAGTTAGGTTAGCCAGTAGGCCAGGCTATTGATTTTACCGAAAGAGTTCGCAAGACTTCTTGTAAGAGTTTCTCAGTGTTATGAAGCGTCTTCTCGTCTCGCCCAAACTCATTTGGATCGGCAGATCGAACTGAAGGGGGTGCCACTGCCACAATACGCCCATAAGGCCACGCGGAGGCTGGCAGTGCCACTAGGAACTGTTGCAGTCTATCTGAAGGCACGTTTGTTCGCTTCGCTCCGTTCGTGATTATGGTAATCGAACCATCTAGCTGTAAAAGCAAGAATGGATTTTTCCAGTCTTTAGCATCCCGAACTGACTCAAACTTGCTTTCATTGACTGGACCAATCTTGCTGCTTAGCACTTGCTCAGCTCCGAAACTGCCTTTGAATGTTGATGCCAGCACTGCTAAAGCAAAAACCAGTCGCCTATGGTAAATTTTCCTTTCCATCGTGCCTCCAGCTTCCCTGCTCTTCATGGGGCAACTAATAAGCGTTTATTGATAGTCTAAACATTTAAACGTTCTGTACGGGCAACCCAAGCTCGAATCCGACATCTTCAGAGAAATCTTCCCAGCCAGCCAGCACGATCAGATTCGCGTACTGGCTATCCTCCCGGATGGCATCAACCAAACTATCCATCTGTGGTACCGGATGATTAGCAATCAATTCGACCCCGTTTGAACTACACCAGTTAACGATACGCTGTTGATTAGCCCGCCCAGTTGGCACCCCGTCGTTCAGATACGCTCCGACAGCCCTTCTTGATGTCATACGAAAATGCTCATGGTCTTCATTTTATACTTCGCCAGTGCTAGATCGCCCCGATCTCGGACAATAAATCTGGATGACGATCGAGCGCGTGTAGCAGTTTCCAAAACCAAACATTTTCGATGCAATTCTTATGCCATTTACGATCGGAAAAGCCAATGCACGCGATCATGAGTACGCCGACATGATTGCTCCGATTTTGGGAGAACCGGTGCTGCACAATACTGGAAAGAAAATGAGCGAGCGCTTGGGTCGCCCACTTAAAGTTTGCCGTTCTAATAAAGCTTGAGGAAGCTGATTTGGGGATAAGGCGGAACGCCGTAATGAATGTTGAACGGATTGCTCCCGATTGCGAAGAAAACACCAAATGGTGGGTTAGGCGAGTGAGTGCCAAAATACACAGAGCTAAAGGTTCCGAACAATTGACCGCTGGGCACGTTGAACGAACCAGTATTGAATGTAAGCGTTGAAGAAGTTGGGATAAAACTAATTCCGCCCGGGACGCCACTAGGGTTGTTCAGAGGATTATTTCCAAAGGCAAATACGAAGTGACTATCAATCGCCTGCGAAAAATGAGGTGGGGTGCCGATCCCATTGTAATATGTACCAGTTAACACGCCACCCAAAAGAGTGCCCGTGCGCGGTGCGAGCGTTTGACCACTGTTAATCGCAGAAGAAGCGGCAAGGTTATAAATGGATTGTAATGTACGTGCGCTACCCGGTAATTTCAAAAGAGCTGATGGCGGACCAATCGTTCCACCGGAGCCCGACTTTCCGATAGCGGCGAACGTCAACGTGTTATTTCCGGGCGAGATAGCGTTATTGCCGAAATTAGAGAATGCAACCGCATTTGGTGCCAAATAGCTTATGTTGAGCGTGTATATACCCGAATTGAAGTAAGGGGTTGGATTGGCGACGTAAAGATCTCCTTGAATCACGCCACCGGTCAGGACGCCACCAAGTGGCGCTCTTGCCATGCCTTCTTTTATTCCGGCATTGGTAATAAGCTTTAGAGATTGAATATAAGCTCTAGCCGCACCTGACGCCTGAAAGTTTATGCCGACGAAACTAGAAGCATTTGTAGACTGCTTGACCTGCGGTGATACATGAAAAACAAAGTGCGGGGGTTTAAGGACTGGAAACACCCCATGAGCATCAGCCTTAATATCGCAAGCCAAAACTACGAGCGCAGCATAGACAATTTTGAATTTCGCAGAAGTCATTTGCCTTAACCCCTTTAACCACGAAATTTAATGGTCGTTCAATCACCAGGCATATGCAATCCTTGACATCGCCAGACAAAACTAGAATATGAGCTAGCGCTGAGTTCGCTCCTTTGATTCCAGTGACACCATATTCGATGGCTGACTCGAGATTGATGTGATAGGCAATTCCGGCCGATCTATCAGCGTCATTCATGAGAGTGAAAGGAAATAGGCTTTAATTCGGCAACAGGTTAGCCATGTTATGGCTTATCAAATACTGACGAAACATTTCTTTCATATCCTTTCCATCTTTGCGATTTATTTCCTTATATGGTCTAGTCATTGAATAGACCACAGTGGAGGTATTTTGCCATTTTGGCAGTCCCGTCGCGTCAAATGATCTGGCGAGCGTATCTTCGCGAAGTTTGCCCTGCCCCAACGGTGTTAAAGACTGAATTAACTCAGATTGTTGTGATGTAAGTACAAGTTGAGAATCGTTCACTTCGACTTTAGTGAGAATGCATCGCCTCACGAATCTATTTTCGCTGCAGGAAATTGGCTCAATCAACTGTACGTAAGAGTAATGCACTACATCATTAGGACCGATAGAATGCCCCATAAAAGGATCGCCTTGAAATTGCCAGAAAGCTCCTTTATTGTCTCGCTGAAATCCAAAATGCAGTTCGCTGATAAATTCTTCTGTTCTCACATCAAAATTGCCTTTACCCGTTAAAAGGTTGACGGAAGAAGTTATCGTTTTTTCCGAACACTGCCAATGTCCAGCGGCGAAATCAGGAATTCTATACCATACATTGTCAGGTATAGGGGCGGCTTCTTTCTCGTTGAAGATCGCTCCGGCTTGCAAGAACTTTGGCACCGGGGGTAGTTTGTCCAGTTTAGGAATCTCAAGTGTGAGCTTAGGCAATGCCATTTTCTTTGGAGTCTGAACGCTTCCCGGCATCGTTATAGTTTCATTCTGCTCTATGCCACCGTTGATGAACTTCGACTGGCTTGGTTGTGAATCGTCCTTTTGAGCGGAGATCGCAGCATTGGCATCCTGCGTTGTTTCCTTACTGGTATCACCAGCGGCTTGTCCCTGATCTACAACATTGCTGCTATCAGATGAAGTTCTACGAATTCGGGTTGCGCCGGTGTCATCATCAAGTGGCTTGCTGTTTCCGGACGGAGCCACCTCGCTCGGTCCCAGCGGCATGTTCTTCTGAGCGTCAGAGCTAGAATCGTACTGAGAATGCGCAGGACTCGTGCAAATGGAAAGTGCACTGAGACTAGCCAATATCCTCAATCGGTTTGTGATCAACACAAACAACCTCGCTTTTTAGGATATCGAAAGCTGGTCACCATATAGCAAATTTGCGATCGCCAAACATGGTTGCTAATACAGGTGGTGAGGCAGTACGAAACTTGAGATGTGGAAAATTGAATCAGGGTATTTAGAGAAGGAAATGGTTGGCGGTGCGTTTCCGAAATTATTGAAGAAGTTAAAGGGGGCTTTTCCGAATGTAAATATCCCACCACCGGAAGGAGAGCCGTTTTCATAAACGGTAGCCACAATTCTGTCGCCGCCAAAATTAAGTCGCGCCCCATTCGCCAGCAAAACATAATTCCCCAAACTGGCTGGATTAATAGTGAAGGTGCCGGACGTGTTGGTATTGAGCGGATTATTACCAAATGCATAATCATAGGTCGCGTTTAGATGGTACATAAACGGCGCGGAAGTAGTAGTTTGAAAATAGTCCGTGCCGTAAAGATTGCCACCCACTGCTGGGGAACTCAGAATTTGAGTACCGAGCGTATGTCCAGCTGCTACGGAATTTTCGGCTAATGAGTGCAATTGATTCTGAGCAGCGGAGAAGTGAGCAGTAACGCCTAACCCCGGAGTGCCACCATGCGCTTTGGCCCTGAAACTAATTGGTGAGAGAGAATTCGTTAGAGTGGAAGGCACCATTGCAGTGCCCATTCCCATTTTGGACAACGGATTACTGCCAAAGCCGAAAGCAATATTGGGGAATGATTCGAAGGTTGTTGTCGATCCCCCAAATGACTGATATAAAGTGCCATTAAGCTGTCCGGAATTAATTACCGCACGCTGAATTTGCTGGGAAACTCCAAGGTTGATACCAGCACTGGTGATTAGTTTCGTTTGCGAAGCATATGCACTAGCGGACCCTGAAAGTCCAGCCAATCGATTAGTGAAACCGAAGTGGCTCGTCTTTGGCAGTCCAATGAGAACTCCGTGAGCACGTACCGGTCCGCAAAATAGAAGAACGGTTCCAGCTAACAAGAAAGAACGCAACTTATGCACGAGCATTCCTCTGCAAGAAAACATGGGAAATATATCATGTTGACAAGTGGGTGGAAAAATCGCTCTGTTAGAATTCTGACCGAGTTAGTTAAAAAGTACTCTGCGGGAGTCTAAAGGGATTTGAAAAGTCCTCGACTGAGAATAATTTTGCAGTTATTCATAGTTTGCATGACTGGCACTTTCGCAGTCAAAGCCCAAACCGATAACCAACCACCCGATCTATCTGAAGCATTCAACCCTAAAGTCTTTGAATATGACCCAACTGATCTTCAAATAAACAAGCGTTATCGAATGTATAAAGGTCCCAAGCTGGAGCGGGCGGATCTGGCAACTTGGAAGAAGGACGGGCATTGGACCTGGCCGGCATTTGTCAATTTCAAATTTAAAAATTGGAGTGAATACCGACTGCTTTTGCAACTACTAAAAGGTAGCTCTATTTATCCGCATCTGACCAAAGAACCCAAAAGCAATGTTTTAAGCATTACAAAAAATGACGGCCGCTTGGAAGGATTTTACGCTTACGACGAATTCAACCTCCATAAAAATAGAAAATCAAAAGTCGTCAAATATTTGCTAAGCAGCTCTACGCCACTTGGTCCCGATATGGCTTTAGGCTTTTGGGCTCGGTCTAAAAAGCCGACAACTGTAAAAGTTTCTGTTGAAGACGATAGCCATCAGATATGGTGTGAACAGGCTATGTTAAAGCCCGATTGGACCTACTATTCGGTTCAATTTCAAAATCGATACTATGCATCCAGCAAGAATTGCTACCTCCAGCTGTTTAGTCCGGAAGGAGAAAGCTTCTGTATAACCCAAGAGATGCAATTCGGAACTGCAGACATAAAAATTGCAAATGAAAGAATTAATTCGCTTCTTGCCAAAAGAAGAACCGATCAATCCCTTGCTCTTTCGAATATCACTGATACAAGCAACCTCAAAAATATTACTCCTGAACTTTCGAAAATTGAAATAGCGCCACCAAATAAGGTTCTGAATCACTTCCTTCCGCCTCAAGAAGTTCTCTTCAACAATAGCGGCTCGAAATCTAAGAAGCGGATTGTAAATTTGGAAGCGTTCGAACTGGACCGAAACGCTGCAAGCGGACTTGAAGATATAAATTTCAAGTGCACCATTAATCAAAAGCTCCCTAAATATGCCGATTTAAGACTCTTCTTCGATATCTGTGCCAAACATCAAGATAGAATGACAGTTGTAATAGAAGAGGATGGAAAGGTTTCGCAAAAAGAAGAGGAGATTCTTCCAGCTGGAGAATGGCAGGCTTTTAGTTATCACTTTCAAACACGAAGTGATCTGAAAAAAGAGCTCACGGTTAAGGCGAGGATAAGCGATGGAGCTTTTCCAATTAAGGTCGGCAACTTTAATTTATTTTGGGATGATACGGAAGGAGCCCGAAAACCTCGGTTCACCGACGATATTCTTGCAAAGAAAACCGAACTGAATCGATGTGCAGACCTTCGCATTAAGGTGCAGGACTCAAACCAAAAGGCTCTGCCTGGAAAGACCATTATTATCAAACAGCTCAATCACGAATTTCAATTCGGATGTGAGCTTGAGCAGTCTTATGCCGAGGACGTCACTTCGGAAAAAAGAAAAATCGTTCAAAAACTATCAAGCATTTTCAATTTCGTTGGTCTTCCCATTAATTGGAATGAGCTCACTCCAAAATCTAGTTCTCAAGAATGGGGGGCGATTACCTCCCGGATTGATTATTTGCAGAAGAACAATTTGCAAGTCGGGTTGTTCAACGTTATTACAAACAAATGCAGTCCGAACTGGCTCTCTGATGTGCCGGAAATTGCGAATCAGGAATTGAGGACGTATGTAAAAAAACTAGCAAAATGTGCTGGTGCAGCTTGTTATTTTGAGGTTGCACGCAACCTGTATGAAGTGAGCTCTTCCAAGAATAAGTGTACGCATTCACTTACAAACTGGTTGAGAAGCTGTCATGCGCCTGCCAATAATGCAGAAGACAGGGTTGCTTTTGCCCTTGAACGCTTGTTCGTTTGGTTTAAAGACAGTTCCCAACGACGAGTCTGCAAACTATCGTATTCTGAAAGCGCGATTGATAAATTGAAAGGTATTTTGGCGGCCAAAAAGGAATTTGGTTTACAACCTGATTTAGTGCGAATTGACATGCCACCCATTAGGGGAGGGGTCAGCAATCGCGAAATTTATTGGCAAATCTGTGAACAAATTTACGGTTACTCAAAACCAATTAAATTGCTGGTCAAAATACCATCATTGGAGAATGAATCCTCAGCCGATCCTGTACTGGTCAAACAGTATACGGAGGCATACGAAGCAATGTTTGCCCATCCATCAGTCAAAGCCATATTGCTCGGTAGCGTTGATGAGAACACGGCAAATTGTCCACTAAGCAATTTGTTTGATAAACATGGAGACCCAAAGCTGTTCTATAAAGAATTGGACAGATTGATAAAAGTTAAATGGTGGACGAATTCCAAAATCATGACAGATAAAAGTGGCTATGCGAGAGCAAAAGTGTTTGCGGGTGATTATGAAGTCTCAACTGAAAACCGAATGGGTGAAGCAATGAGAAAGCGCTTGCATGTTTCACCAGGAACCGCAGAGATTATTTTGCAATTGGACTAAGATATGACAGGACTGCGATACTTCATCATGGTCGGATGGAACGCAGGTGGACGAATCATTCTAAGAGGCCGCTATGAAAAAGTTACTCGGTTGTCTTAATGTCGCTTTCAAATTGATATTTGGATTGGCACTTTGTTCCGTGCCGCTTCCGGCATTAAGTGAAGGGTTCTCTGAAGACCTGCAAAAGGCTTTAGACAATTCACTTGTTGTAAAACCTGAGCGCGACCTCTATTCGACCATTATGAATGATGGCTTAGTAGCTGTTTTTAGATTGAACAGAGATCCAAAAGAAACCGATGACGATTGCAAAATTGATGCCATGCTGATTGCAAAAACGGCAATTGTAAAAATGCCGACCTTGCAGCAAGTGCGAACCAAATTTTTCCTGCGAACCGAAGACAAAATTTCAGTAACTGAGATAAATGTGTCAGCCAAGCAGGTGAGCGATTTTGGATCCAAAAAGCTGGATACCAAAACGCTTCTCGACTTTATTCATGTAAGCAAAACTTCAAAACTAACCACAAACGACATAAAGTCGCGAATAAGACAATACCAAAACCTTGGAGTTGATGTTTCTAGTTACAACAAACGCGTGCACGAGCTTATTGATATGAAGCGCAACGGTGCAAAAGATGATGAAATTGAGCCGCTATTGCAACGAATGGCAATGGACTTAAAATTGGGTATCTGCGATCAATCGCAAATTGGGAAGGCTACAAACGGGAAAGATAAACCTTCAACTCAAGCCATAAATCAAGACGGCACAGCGATGCTTGAGAAGCCCCCCGAGAATAAGACTGAAAAGTCGTCGCACCACAACAACGACGAGGCTTCTACGAGTAAGGTGGGCAAGTCGGCAGCGCAAAATAAAAGCGACGACTGAGCATCAAGAATTTTTGCTATTCAACCTGCGATTAGAAAATACATTTCTCAGGAACTTGGTTTAGGGATAAGTGGCGCTGAGCGATCGATGTTCTCGCCTTTTCGCTTTTCTCAACTATTCTGCTTTTTGAATAACAGGGTACCACCGATGCAAACACCGCCCACAAGAACATAATATTCTAGGGGGAACCATCCTCTTGGATCAGCAGAATCCTTAGGATCTTTTGGATTGTAATGGATAGGCAGGTAAGTGGAGCTGCTTATCTGATCGTACAATTCTCGACCCATTGTGTTGTAATGAGCCGTTCCGGCATAGAAATTTGTGCCAACTTTGTATGAATAATCAACATCAAACTGACTAGCATTTCGCGAACCAACTCTAAGGGGAGAAATTTTCGAAATTGGTGCCGAAATGGCTGGCCACTTATCACTTTGTTTGTGCTCGTAGAGACGCCAACCAGCGACGCCAGCAAAACAAAACACACAAAGAGCCAATATTACATTGTCGCTTGTTCCTTTTTGATTCCGCATGCAAGACATAGGAGCATATTTTCCTCGATTTAATGAACGTTACATGCCCCAACCAGCTCGCTTTATCTCGCCTACTTGATTGCGTTTTCCTTAAGATTGAGTTACCAGAAAGTCAATCAAAACGAACTATAATTGCCCACTTCTGATTTCATTTTGATATATCGGGCATACCGGAACTGGCGCCCAAAAGAGCAGACAGGAAGCGAAGCCACTTGAATAATACGAAGTTCCTAGCAACATTTTGTGTTATTTTCCTCGCGGTTGCGGCAAGTAGCTTGCTGTCGAAGGAAGTGCATCAACAAAGCACACTGATCACAAAGTATCTTCTCTTCCAGATCTTTGTTGCTGATTCTTCTGCAATTGCCTATCCGCGGCAGGGAGAAGTAGCACAAGTTGTTAATGACATTGTCGCTCGCATTGGTTCTACAGGCGATAACCATAATAAGCTCGGGTTCGCGGTTGGCCCGCTCTCATTCAATCAGAGCGACGACCAGACGCGTAGGCTTATCAGGGAAAGTTTTAAAACTGCAAAAGAGAAAAATGTGGCTGTCGCGTTTCATATCGACTGCCACATCTTCTGGGAAAAGCGTAATGATTTATACGAAGACAAGAATAACATCGAGTGGCTTGATTGGAAGGGCACCCGATGTACTGGAGCAAGATTGGATTGGGGGCCCAAGCCTACCAAAGCCCCAGCACAAATGTGTTTTAATAGCCCGGCGATCAAAGCTGCTGTACTCGAGCGAGCTGACGTAATTGGTGACGAGATCAAAAGCCAAGTTGAACTATTAAGGCGAGCTGGCAAAGAAGAGCTGTTTGCCGGAGTAATGGTTGGATGGGAAACGCGTATTGCAAGAGATTTTGATACAGACCGCTGCCTGGGATATCACGCTCTAAGCAATAAAGGTTTTACAAGCATAACCTCACAAGCCCAATGTGATCTTGAGCGCACCAAAATCGTCAAAGAATTTATTGAAATGTGGGCTCGCAGTTTAATAGAAGCCGGAATATCCAGTGACAAGATTTATGGGCACATCGCTTTTACGCCTCAAGGTTTGGGCGAACGAGGTGGATTGTCCTATGCTCAAAGAGTAGGATTTGCCACTCCGGAAACTGCTTTCAGTAAGTACTATCGGCCAGGTTTCAGCACTTATCCGGAAGAAGGCATATTTGAAGAGATTGACAATGAGTTGGTAAAGGGAGGAAGACCTCCCTGGGCTTCGGCAGAGGGCACCAATGTGGTACCAAATGGAATACCAGGCGAGTCTACAATGGAGACATATCTGGGAAAAATGTTCAATCATCGAGCGGTTATCGTGAACATTTTCTCTTGGGGCATTGGAGGCGAACGAGAAAAAGGCAATCTTTTCAGGCGCGCCACTGAAAACGAGGAAGCTCTATCCGCCTATAGAAAGTTTTTGAGCGGTAAGGCACTTGAAGAACTGCCGAAAAACACAAACGCTTTTTCACCAGCAAGATAGCAAAGTAAGGTTCATGCGATTCAAGCGCAAGTGCCCGTCTGGATCGGAAGAACCCATCGCCCCGACATCATTCAACCGCTCATGATCAAGCTAGATACCTTTATCAAAAGCAACAAATTTGAGGATGCCGATCGCCAAGCGGACGAAATCTTGCACTTGCTTTATGCAAAATACTAAGCAGCCGCGCGGAGAAAGTCAGCGGTTCGACTCCGCTAGAGCAGTTATCTGTTTGACCAAGGAACCATCAGCCTCTAATTCACGTCACGCATAGTTAACGATTGTGAGTGTGATGAAAATGGTCTCGCGCAAAAGCCTTGGCTTAGTATGTGCAGCGCTGGTATCCTTAAGTGCTGTATTACCTTGCTCAGGCGCCTTGCTCGCCACATTCTCACTGAAGCATTTTAAGCGGCCCGGCAGCCTGTGTACTTATAGCGAAGATCTTACTGAGTTAGAGATATCCCAGCTTAATCGTCATGATGTAGTTTTGATAATAGACAAGTCGCATTCGATGGCGAAGAAAGACTGCCTTCGAGTTCCTCTAGATCCGCAAGAGGACCCTTCGATGTCTGAGGATCATTTGACCTCACCGATAAGTCGCTGGGATTGGTGTCACGAACAGACCCTTGATTTGAGTAGGAAAATACAAGCCTTCATGCCGGCAGGAGTGTCGCTAATTTTATTTTCTAGCGAATCTGTAGTGTTCAATAATATCAACGCGAAAGCAATCGAAACAATATTTACGGACTACACTCCAAATGGGAAAACCAATATGGCGGGTGCCCTGAAGAGTCGATTGGATCTCTACTTTGAGCAACGAGATTCTATTGGACAAGACACTAAACCGCTGTTAATTGCGGTGATAACCGACGGCTGTCCTGACAATCCTTCCAATCTGCGCTATGCGATAGTTGATGCTACGCGAAGAATGAAAACGCCAGGCGAGATCCTCATAACGTTTTTGCAAATCGGAAATGATCCCAAAGGGAGTAAGCTGCTTGAAGAATTCAATAATGGTGGTCTGGTTGATCGGAAATCGCAATTCGATATTGTGAACGTTGTGCCATTTACAGAGATACGAAAGATTGGCTTAGCGCGCGCCTTGGTTGATGAAATCGCTAAGAGGTGACATGCATCAGAAAGCGGTAATTAGTCGAGCGGAATATATGAGAGCTCCCTTGAGTTCGTCCATGGATTGATATCTTTTGCCCGGATCCTTTTCGATCGCTTTAAAAATGATGCGCTCAATTGATTTCGGTATATTTAAACCTGCATCAATTTCTGAGAAAGCGGGTGCACGATGATGCACCTGGTGATAGAACGTGTCATGAACATCTTCAAAGATAAAGGGCGGCCGTCCGGTTAGGCATTCGTACATAAGGCAACCTAAAGAGTAAATGTCCGAGCGCTCATCAACTCTTAAACCTCTGCACTGTTCTGGGCTCATATAAAGAGGACTTCCAAAAACTTCTCCCGCTTGTGTAATGTCGTTAGGTTTTACTGTCATTAATTTAGCAATGCCAAAATCAAGTATTTTTACTATTCCGGATTGACCTGCTTCTGTGGCTAACAAAATATTGCTAGGCTTCAAATCTCTATGAATTACACCGCCTAAGTGCGCAGCCTGCATGCCATTGCAAATTTGCACGAAAATATTGATCGCCTCATTCAATGCAATACGACCTTCTCGTACTATTATTTCCATGAGGTTTGGACCTTCGAATAAGTCCATGACCATGAATGCTTGACCTTGAGCTGTTACACCAAAATCGAATACATTTACAAGGTTGTGGTGTTTAAGGGCGCTAGCGGCCTCTGCTTCAATGCGAAATCTCTGCAGTGTTTCTATATCTGTCCGTTGCTCCGGATTGATCATTTTTATCGCAACGATTCTTTTAATGAATGTATGCCGAGCTTTATAGACTGTTCCTGCTCCTCCCTTTCCGAGTGGCTCAAGTATTTCATAGCGACCATCTATAGTGGCACCAACAAATAAATCTCGGTTAAATCTCGAAGTCGTTTGCGCAGTAGAGCTTTTTATACCTTCCAGGGCTTTGAGAGCTTGGTCCGTATCAGAGAGCTTGCCTAACAGGGTTTGCACATGCTCTTCTATTTGCTTTGCACTGACACCACTTTTGCTTGCGATTTCCGCAGTAGACATTCCTTGCATAATTGCAAATAGTAGTTCCTTTTCGTCTTTGCTCAAATCACTGTCTGAGCTTGAAAGACTATTTGAAGCATTTGTTGTTTTGGTTGCAACTTGCAGCACCCGTCCTGCAATAGCAGGGTCTAACCAGGTACCCCCATCGTTAATTGCTTTTATGGCTGTGATAATTTGGTCTTTGGAAGCAGCCTTGAGGCAATATCCATTGGCACCTGCACCGAGAGCTGCAAACAAAGCAGAGTCATCTTGATGGGAGGTCAAAACAAGAAAGCGCGTTTCAGGACATTTTTGTCGAATTATGTTTGTCGCTTCTATTCCATTTAAACGGGGCAAGCTAATATCCATCAGCACAATTGCAGGTTTCCATTTCTCAGCCTGCTCAATTGCTTCATAACCATCTGCAGCCTCTCCGATTACTAACAGCCCGGGATCTTCCTCAAGAAGCAATTTGAGAGCATTCCTCATAAGGGGATGATCTTCAACTATGAGAATTGAGATTGGAGATGAAACGACCATGACATAAGGGTCGGTATGGACCTCCTGGTTGTTCCTAGGAAAAGGTATTTAGAACAGGAATTAGTCTAAAAAGGCCGATCGGGTTTCATATTGTTTAGACCAAATCGCCGCTTGTACTCGATCTCGAGCTCCTGTATTTTGAATGACTTTGTAAATGTAATTCTTCACCGTACCCTCTGTTAGGCAGAGCTCTTCAGCGATTTCACGATTGGTCTTACCGGAAGCAAGCAGGCGAAATACGTCCATCTCTCTGCCCGTAAGCAGCTTATTGAAATCGATCAGCGGATCACTGTCATCTACTGGCGGCTTTAGATGCGACATCACTTTGGCAGCCACAGTAGGACCCAAGACGACGCTTCCTTGCATAACCAGTCTGATCCCGTCTGCAAGTTGCCGGGATGGAGTATTCTTTAGGATGTAAGCGGAGGCGCCTGCGGTCAAAGCACGGCCGATGTTGCTGTCATCATCAAAGGTTGTCAAAACAATAATCTTGATGCGCGGATATTTCGAGTGGATCCGTTCCGTTGCTGTCACTCCGTCAACTACAGGCATGCTCAAATCCATAAGAATGACATCAGGAGATTTCTCTTTAGCGAGATTGAAAGCCTCTTCTCCATTGGTCGCTTCAGCAACGATTTCGATGTCGTCGTGAAGACCGAGCAGGGCAATCAGCCCTTCTCGAACCAAAATTTGATCGTCGACAATCATTACTCGCATGGAATCCACACAAGAATTTTAGTCCCGGACTCGGGTGAGCTGCTGAATGATAGCTTGCCGTCCAGAATTTGCACTCTTTGTTCAACGTTGTTTAGGCCAGAGCCACCCTCTGTTGATGTCGGGCGAAATCCTTGACCGTTATCGATAATAGAGAGCTCCACATAAGTTGGTTTTTTTTCAAGTTGCACAATCACTGTCGAGGCGCAAGCATGTTTCTGAACGTTGGTAAGGCATTCTTTAGTGATGCAATAAAGCTCCCGCCCGATTCGGTTTGGAAGCCCATTTGCATCGATTCTCAGGTCTACCGAGAGCTTGTCGTTTAGATGAATTTCCTGCACGAGCTCTTGCAAGGACCGATCCAATTTGAATGCGGGATCGTGAATCACATGCACGGCACGGCGTAGTTCCATGATCAGGTTGTCGAGCAATTTTCTTGCTGTAATCAAAGATTTGTTCACTCGCGCCTCATCGATGGTGCGGAATTCCTGGATAATTTCCAATTGCAGTCCGAGCGATACAAGCGTGTGTCCTAGCGAATCGTGCAGGTCTCGAGCGATGCGGTTGCGCTCGAGTTCAGCCGTGAGCGATTCGTTCTGATGGGCGAGTTCCTCAACCCGCCTTCGCATCTCGGCCTGATGAACAATTGCTCGAGCCAAAAAGACGATTATTACGTTGACGATGGTGAATAAGACAAGCTGTAAGCCGATTTCTCCTGCTACGGAGACGAGATCCATGCCCTGGCGCTGGAAAACCCCATTGCATACAACGACGAGGATGAAGAGAGCCGTCACGTTTAATACCACTACCGCTATCGCGTTCCTCACCCCGAGCAAAAGCACTGATTTAGCCGTGATTAGCAAGCTGAAGAAAAACAATGGTCCGCAAGATCCAACCATAGACGTGATAGCCACGGTTGAAATCTGCAGAATGAGCCAAAGTAAGCACTCTGCTGACGATCGTCGGGAGAGGTCCCGTGCATTCAGCAAGGCCAACATACCCAGCAAAACGACAAAAATGGGCTCTGAGCCCCACACTTGCGCTCCCATTGTGCGTTGTAGCAAGTATCTATGGCAGACGTCTATGACGATGATGGCAAAAGTCGCCAACCACTCCAATTGCCGCAGGGTGCGAAGAAAAGGGAGCACCCTCTTTGAAGGTTGATCGGTGTGCGTCAATGAAGAGGTAGGAAAAATGTCTATAAACATAATCTCATGGTGTCTCACTATTGAAACCCAGGCAAACTTTTGTCTGCTGATCAATGGGATGCCCGGACACAAGCTCATTTACCTCCTCATCAGCTGAAGCTAACTTCGGTCTCAAAGCGCCCCACTGTAGCTTCTGTTCTCCCGTGGCAAGGAAAGACAAGGAGGTGACTCGTCCCTCGGAAAGCTTGAAAAACCCATACCAGGACAATCCGATCTTGTTAAGCATGCCCCCGGGTAATCCACCTCCATGAGGAGACGGTCCTTGAGCGCAGACGTTTGTCTTGCCATAGACTCGATAGATGTTCTTTTGCCCAGGCACCAGAGCGGCGTAAAATTCGCAAGCCTGGATGTCTGAATGAGCTCCCATTGGCGATGAAACGGGCTGAACGTCCATATTGCCAAGGTATGCATGCATCATGAGAATCTGCCCAAGCATGTCGGGCAATCGCACGGCCTGCCCAGTGGTGCCTCTTACCAGAGCAGCGATATATTGCTGTAACTGCAGTGGGATAATAAGCTGATCTTGGCTATAGTGCTCCTGATGAATTACATCTGAAGAAAAATGTCCGTTTGACTCAATTGTGCGTGCCACCATATTTAAAATAAGACCGGTCGGCCTAGGCGAGACCGGAATTTGACAGGCACCGCTCAGGCAACCTGCTCCAGCTGCATGTTCTGGATCAAATGGCGAATTGCGATTTGCAACGGCCGCTATACTTGGCGCGGCCACACTGGGATATTTTGTGAAACGGCGCGCCGACCAATTCGGCGATACCGCCATTTGTGAATGCTCTCTGAATTGCGCCAAAGAAAAATCGAGATAATCCGTAATCGCTCTGGTAGAGTCAAAAAGAACCACAGCCGTTAAAACCTGCCCATCCTCATTTAGCACAAACATTCCTTGTTGCTCCAGGCAATATGGTCTGATCGATCTTAGCAGCGCTCCTTCTTCATTTGGTGGCGGGTTATTGAGATCTGTAGCTCTAACAGATACTGGCACGAAATTGGCTTTGATCTTGCTAATTACATCCTCTCTGCTCAAGACCGCCTCACGGACGGCTCCTGCGAATACTCAACACCTCTCATCGTTTGGCAAATGTATGAAGGCCCAAAGGAAAACGGGTTTGTGTTTTTGTCGTGCTTCTTTGAGCCCCTGCGACAGCGAAGTTTTCCAGGCAATACGGTGCCATGCCAAATTAGCTGGCCTCATTGCTTGAATCTGCGTGCGCAGGTGTTCGAGCGGTGATGGATCACTGGCATGAGACTGAGGAAGCAACATCATGCCGATTACACCCAAGCAAGTTACCACTACTTTCGCTGCTGATAGCCTCATAGGTTTACGAACTCCATTGGTCTGGCATATATCTAAACTCTATCAATCGCTATTGAGATGCAATAGTGCTCTCCGGCATAATGGATGGTGTCCCGGGTCATGATTTGCCGCAGCCGGCTGAGAATTAACCGGTCAATCCTTCCAAGGGCGGAGTCCGTCGCCATACGAACTCTGGAGAAACTGTCGCAAATTACTGCCATCCCTATTCATTATCCAAGTTGTGATGTGACCGGGCACCCTCGTGGATTCAAAGATAATTGATTGGCCATCTGCCGACCAGGCAGGATTATCGTTGCTGATAGGACCGGGATCGAAGGTCAACTGTTTGCGACCGCTGCCGTCTTTATTCATAATCCAAATATTCCCATATAACGTCTCATAGCCTGACCAAAAGACGATGCTTTGCCCGTCAGGCGACCAGTTTGGCGCATTGGCATCGGGATTAGAGTCGGTTGGGAATGTTAGTCGTTGCAGTCCTGATCCGTCACGATTCATCGTCCAGATTTGACTTTGACCGCTTTGAGTTGAAGCATAGACAATCTTGGATCCATCAGGAGAAAACGTCGGATGAGTACTCCAAATGATTTTCTGTCCAGTGCGCGTGATGCTGGAGATAAGTGTGGTGGTGAGTCGGTGTTGGTTCGTTCCATCAGCGTTCATCAACCAGACTTCTGGATGCCCAAAAGGAACCTGAGAAACATACAGGATTTGCTTGCCATCAGGCGAATAGCTGGATAGAAGTGCTGAGGCTGATGTAAGACCATGCTTGTTGCTGCCATCGGCGTCCATAGCCCAAATTTCAGTCGGTTTGCCAGGCTCATAAACACCATAGGTTATATGCCTACCATCGTATGACCAAGCAGGCAAGAAGCAACTATTGGGAGATGCAGCGGTCAAGTAATGTTTTCCGGTACCATCAGGTCTCATCAGGTAGATCTGGATAGGCGTGCTGGTGCCAACATCGTTGGCTACTATCAAACCCCTTAAAGGTTGCTTAGGCATTTCCTTTGCCACGGCGCTGTATTGAAATGTTGAAAGAATGGCGACGCTTGTCAAACCAAAGATCAGCAAGGTGGTCTTCCTTTTTTGCAACCTATCCATAAGTTGGTGCTCCTCGATGCTACTTTTCTGGCATCTTAAAAGAGCAGTCGCTGATTTGCCTATGAGCAGGCGTCATCTTCTATTCAGCTAGCGTCATAGCTTTTTTAGGTCAAGAGTACATCCGTTTATGACGCCGGTCATATGCCATCGTTACTTCCACGACTAGCGATTAACGCTTAAAAAACCTAGGCTTGATAGAGGGCTATGCAAGCAGGAAGTTATGAAAGGAGCTATTAGACAAAGACGTTTGACAGCTCGAGGGACAAGCGGACAATCCTTGCTGGAGTTTGTCATCGCAGTTACCGCCGTTATTCCGATTGCGCTACTCGGAATGGATTCATTTCTAATTCTGTACGGACTCCAAATCAACCATGACACCTGTCGAGAAGCGGCTAGATCGGCTTCTAGCGGTGACCCACGCCTGGCATTTATTCGCGCATCACAGGTAGTGGCAAGAACTCGCTTCGGCGGAGCCCATGTTCATGTCACTCTTGAAAAAATGAAGACGAGCATCAGTAAAGAACAACTGGAATCCATGGCGCCCTTCGGTGGGGAGGTAAGTGGTCTTGTGGACATTACTACCACGGTGCACGTGAAGCCGCTTATCCTCGGTTGGTTCATGGGTAAGGAATTGTGCGTGCATATGGACTCGTCTCAGGAAGTGCCAATTACCTATGTACTTCCAAACCAGCTTGAGAAGGCATCGCAGCAGGAGCAAAATGAACAACTGCAACAGTGAACAGCTTTAGATATATCTACTTACTAAATACGGAGCGTTAGCGATGAAAAACAAAGCACGAAAAGCGCGATCTCCGGCAGGCAATGAGCGTGGCACCATTGCAGAATTCGGTCCGGCATTGTTTCTGTTCTTTGCATTTATTGTTGTCCCTGTCCTCTGTATGATCCGGTTTGGATTGTCTACGGCCGTTATATATTTCATAGTCGAGCGGGCCGCGGACAGAGCCTCTAAATCTTATAGCTATGACAGTGCGCTTTGCAAAGCTAACGAGGCGGTTGATGGTTTGTTCAATACTCCCATTGCAAGATTCGCTGGACTAAAGCCTGAAAGAGTGAGCGATGTGTGCCTCCTAGTCGATGAGCATAAAACCAAAAGTGATACCTCAAATGTCCTTACCCGCGATGACCTTGTGCGCAAAGCAATTTCGCCGGAAATCAACACATACGAGTATGAGGTACGGAGCTCCTATACTTTGGATCCAATATTGCCGAGCAACCTTCCCTGGTTGGGCAAAGTTCCCCTCTTGAGCGCACCAGCCAAAATAACGGTGGTGGCAATTCGCCCGGTGGAATATCCAGATGGGTTAAATCTCCGCCACCAAATGCAGTACTGAAAGCGGTAATTGCCAAGAAATCTTTTTAAGGTAAACGATAATGAGCTGCCGCAGATTGAATAATAGAAAAAGAAGATCGAAGAAGCATAAGCCCAGATCCAATATAGGTGGAATTTTGGTGCTAGCCATAATCATTCTGACCTTTGTCTTATTGCCTGCAGGCTTCCTACTCAACCGCTGCGGACTTTTGTTGCAAACTCAATCTAGATATAAGAGCGACATTGAGTCAGTTTCTCTTCTTGTGGCAAACGATTTGGCCAAAATCGTTGTTAACGATCCTCACTTTGGGTTCATCTCTATAAGCAATCGCCCACCGATAGGCAAGGCAACCATTGCCGCAGACGGAGAGGCCTGCCCTGTCACAAGTATCAACACCCTTATGGCCACCATAAGATTGGACAGCATAATCGCTCACGAAGGCGGCAGCAATGATCTCTGCCAGCTTGCCGACACAGACTATGAATACGCTAAAGAAACGACCAGACTGTTGCAGTCAACTCTCAATTTAGCAACTCAAACAAAAGCGACTGGCAAGTGCTTTGACATGAACGGAAAACCAGTGGCGTTATATGCCGATGCAGAAAAACTACTGCAGAAGAATCTTCAGTCCAATAACGGAGGACAACCTGTTTCAATGCGAAATCTGCGCATCTCTTTGGGATGGTTAAGAGATGGTGGCATAACCAATACTCCATTGCCTCAGCCGCATTCATTGGCACATGTGCGTAAAGAATTCCAGGAAGGCGGTAAGTACAAAGCATGTCTAGACGCTGCAGCGTTCGGAAAGAGCTACTTCTTCGCTCCGGCAGCCAGAGCTGCTTCACTGGTGGACGAAACGATGTTCGCACCGCCAGATGGAAAACGCTTCTGCAGTGTGGTGAAAGTGGAAGCCGATATCCAGGACACCAACATTTTCGAGCGGTCACCAGGGCAGAAATGGTTGCACATTGCAGCTTGCGCTATTCCCCCCGACAGCCTGCAAATGGCTCCAACGGGTGCATTTCTTATCTTCTTTCCCTGCGGATTAGCGCCGGCCCTGAAAAATTTATCTGATTTGCTGGGCTCACCCAATGACTATGAACGCCCATCTCAGTTCTATCAGGCCGTCAATGGAGATTTCCCTCTTGATCCGTCTGCCACCACTAGTGCTGCCAGATTGGCGCCCTGGGCAGAACAAGACATAAACTCCAATCGAGTTATCGCTGCCGGTCTGTATGACTGGCTGAGAGCATGCGGAATTCGACCTCGCATTGACTGCACGCTGCAAGCACTAAAGTCCGATTTCAATCGTTCATTGCAAAGCAGCAACTTACTATATGAATTTGAGCCACGCGGCAATGTCATTATATCTAGTCTACCGTCGATGCCACTGCCTATTAGCGTGCTTTCGGATGAACAGGTATTTGTTGAAACACGTGGACAGAACTACGCTGTCGCCTGCTATGACAACGTCCACAATATGGGCACTATTTGTGGTGGCAAACATGCCGGACAACCTCTGGTTGGTGATCCAGTAAACTGGTGCGAACTGCCCTACTTTGGTTTAAGCGCGGACGCGGCCCGAAGCATGGGTAGAGGTTCCGCAACCGGTCTTAGTGTCACAAACGATAGTTCAGTAGACAGCTCGATTCCAGGAGGAGTGCTCAGTAGCACAGCCCAGTTTGCAGTAAACGGAAAGGTGACTGCGTTTAAACCAAGAAAATCTTATTACAGTGGTGGATTGGCGGTCGAACTCTCGATCAGTGCATATTGAAAAGAGGAAGCTTGCCGCCCGACACCATTGTCCAGCGCTCCGTTCGGCTCAAATCTTGGTAATTTTTTGAATTTCAGTCAGCCGACCAGGCCTACGGGAGCAGTACTTGTCACTCAAATCCTCGGCAGACATTTATCCGGATCACAGAGTGCATATTTTAGCCAATATGCCACCGTCGGGAATGGCGCCTTCTCCTCCGGGTTGGCCAGTTTCAATGGCAAGCTACAGGGTGGTATTTTAAATGGGACGTATTACTACACCTTGAATAATCGCACCTTCACCAATACCGGAAATTACTTTATTGCTTTTGGCAATAGTCCTTTTAATACAGGAGCTTCTTCCGGGACCGTAACTTATAACGGTTTCAATAGTAGTCTTACGTTTGCAAAGGGGATAACGAAAAATATCAGCAGCGCATTTTTGACAGGAACCATTTCGCAAAATTTCTATGAACCATACGCTAGGGTTGGCTTACCGGGCGGTCTTCATTTCTTGAACACTCATGCCCCATACAGTTATACATTCTCCAGTCCGCAGTTCGGCAGCAGCCTATTATTCTAATTAAATGGGTTAGTGCATCCGCAAACCTCGATGCATCTTGCGTGATGCCGCTTGAACGCGGCGGAACCTCACTTAAAGTGAGGCTGCATCATCGGTCTTGCCGCTATTAACTAACTGTTTCAGCTGAACGAAATTCTTGACTCTTCGTCCAGCATAGGAATTTGCACTTCCTTTCCAGATTAGCTTGCAAGTCTTATCACTTAGTTCGAAGGCTGCAATTAGATATTGGTGTGCTCTGCCGCCCTTCTCGTAGAACAGCAGGCAGTGCTGGGAACTGATTGCACCGAAGATCAGACATCGACATGGTTGACTTGCATCGCGGATGCATCCGACGGCAAAGACTTTCTTTGGGTCTGCCATGAAAGTCGGGTCGTGAGAAAGTTTGACAAACTCATCCTTCACCCCTTGTGGAACATCCTTTAGCGATTTGAGCTCAAGGAAAGTTTCATCGTTAATAAATTGCTCGCTCATTCGCTTTCCACTATTGTGCAGCACTGGCTCTCCAAAAACCGGAGCAATCATGCCAAGGATAATAAAAACGATAACTATTAAGTGCTTAAGCATGCGCTAATTATAGTGGAATCGAGCGGCAGTCTTGCGCACGATTAAAGTTCATAATGTTTAGCCGTTCAACGCACGCACCAGGCGCGTTTGATTAATTGTGATCAAATAATGGTACTTCCTGACCTTCTATGTCGGCGTACTCATCATCGCGTGGAATCGTAACACTAACACCATCAGGGGTATCACTACCACAAGTGGGCCACCGGGGCAGTTCGATCTCGGACGATAGAGTAATAAACGAAATAAACCGCAACTTCATCGCTGTGGACAACAACATAAGCGATGAGTGATGGCCAGCCAATACGCCGGCGTTAATGGCCGCTGATCCGAATGAGCGCTATTCGATGGCAGCTCAATTACAGCGCCAGATAAGGCAAGAGAATCATTCCCGGAACAATCCCAGTGCTGCTCATGGTGGCAGAGCAGGAATGTAGATAAACTATCTGCCACCAAATACGGTGCTAACTTCAGCTCACTCGTGGGTGAACTTGCTTTTAAACCATCCGATCTTATAAGTGATTCCCGCACGAGCTGTCACGCACGTGTTATGTCACAAAAGCATCCTGATCAGTTGGGGGCAATCAAAATATCCCAATGCTGGTGTTGCAGTTTGAACGCTCGCACACTACAAGGAGTGCGCATGACAAGGCCAAAAGACAAAGCAGAGATTTCCCCGGAGGAAAAGAAGGTAGAAGATACTGCACTTGCAACATCTGACGCTGCAAATCTGTCTGCGTCGCTTTGGCCTCCGCACGCAAAGATTCTGGGCATTAACTTAAAGAAAAACATTGCAAACGACTCAGAATACGCGTGGGTCAAGCTAAAGTACGATCGCAAAACGGGTGACTTGACTGCCAAAGATGTTGATACTGGGGACAGCCTAACCATTAAAGCATTCTCGGGGAACGGCAAATTTGGCGTTGGCTATGAAGGGGGTGAAGGTGCTGATGGTCGTTATGATGATCAACCGGACGTAGGACCAATTCCTTCAGGAAAATATTTGGTCGGTGAGAGTCATGCTCATGCAGGCCCTCCAGGCGGCGATAACAACTGGTACGCATTGTTTGGATCGGACGGCAAGGGACATTACTCTAACGCAAAAATTGACGATCATAATGGTGGCTTTCGCAGTGGCATATTTTTACATACAGGTAGCATCTCCGATGGCTGCTTAACCGTTAAATCAGATGTCGAAACAGATGCGCCTAATTATCCACATAGTGCGAAGTTCGATAAACTTCATGAACTGCTCGACAACACAAAACTGCTGAAATATAAACGAAGCCGCTACGTCGGCAAGCTGGAAGTCAAATAGCGGAAACTAGCCTTGAGGCAAAGTAGAAATGGCTGATTCAGCTCTGTCTTTAACCGCCAGGTCCTTTGAAGTCTGGAGGTGTTGCTGCGGATTGAAAATTGAGCGAGCCCAATCCAAATTCTGCTGCAAACACTTTGCGTAGAAATGCATGCCCAAATGGACTAGGATGCACGCTGTCTACCGTTAAAACGCCTGCACCTTTATGTTCCGGATTTACAGCGGCTTCCTCGAGCCTCCAATATGCTCGCATTGGGCAATAAAAGACTCTGCCTGTCGTATCCTGCAGAGCCAGGCTATATAAAAGTGATGCCATTTGATCTATCTGGCCATCGTAAGGATTCTGACCGTCCGGAAGTTCCCCAATACACTCTGGTGAAGTAAGAACAACTTCGCGGACTCCGCCTAGGAGCGCCAAATTAATCAATGACTTGAAATTGGCTACCGTTGTACTGTAAGGAATTTTGTGAGCCAAGTCGTTAATTCCAACCCAAACTACAACAACAGTTGGTTGAACTTTCAGAACAGTACTTTGGAAGCGGTTAAGAAGCTTGCCCGTGGTATCGCCTGGAACACCACTACCATAGATTTGTATATGAGGGAAATCGTTTTTGGCTTGCTGGGCAAATTGCAAGACCCATCCCAGAGCCCCTGAATCATTTTGCCCTACCCACGTAATTGAATCCCCCGCAAAAACAACAACATCGGTGTTTTTCAAATCAGGTTGTTTAGTGGTTGCCTGAGCAGAGTATGTAAAAGCAAACAACACAGATAAAGCGTTTAATAAGGAACGCCTTACAGTCCTCAGTTTGAGCATGTTTTGGATCCTTTATCACGGTAGGGATCAAAGAAGAACAAAGTCAGTGTTTACCGCGAAACATTATTCCAGCTTTTGGAAACTGCGCAGCTTAATTCTGTTCGGAGCGCTTAGAGATTCACCGCATATTCACCTTGGCAAGACATTTTTAACTTAAGGTTGTATGGGAAGCGCGTATTGCAAGAGGTTTTGATACAGACTGATGCCGGGGATATCACGCTCTAAGCAATAAAGGTTTTACAAGCATAAACTCACAAGCCCAATGTGATCTTGAGCGCACCAAAATCGTCAAAGAACCGGTTTGTCTGAAGCTAGATGGTCCAAAGAAATCAGCCCCAGTTCTCGTATTAGCTGGACTTGGGCAACATTGAAATCGGTAATCGCTTGAGCCTTGGTTATTTGTGCTTGCGTGTAATCTCTTTGTGCTGTCAGTACATCGAGGTGAGTGCCTACACCTGTCTGGTAGCGAATTTCAGCCAGTCGAAGTTCTTCTACAGCTGCTACTACTCGGTTATCGGATTCCAGAATGTTTTGGTCTGAGGCGAGGCTTCGTATGTACGCGTTTCTAACTGACTGGATCACTTCCACAATCTTTTTCTGCAACTCTACCTTCGCATTGCTCGCTCGAGTACTTGCCGCTGCGATATTTGCTGCATCAACTGTCCCCAGTCCACCAAGTTTCCAATTTATGTTCAAACCCAAGTAGTAAAGGGGCTCTACCCTGCTTAGTCCTCCGCTGTTTGGACCGATACCGTAAACGTTGCCCACAAAGTCTACAGTTGGTTGCAATGCAGAGCCTGCAAGAGCAATTTGAGAAGAAGCTGCTTTTTTTTGCTCAATTAGATCCTTGAGTTCGGGTCGGTTTTGAATCGCCACTTTAAGCAGATGTTCGACCCCTTGCTTTTGAACTAAAACTACTCTGTTTACATTTACTGCCGGTTTCAGATCGACGTCCATGTCGTAATTTAGAAGGGCGGCAAGATCGATTGCTGCCTGCCGTCTTATCACTTGTTGTTCCAGCAAGCTTTGACGATCTGCAGCGAGCTGCTGCCTTGCTTGCAGCACATCCAAATTGGTGCCTAAACCTTGATCGAATCGGCTTGTGCTTACTCGCACCTGCTCCTCTGAGGTATCGGCAGCCCGAATTCGAATTTGCAGAATGATTTCCTGGAGTGCAAGTTGGTAGTATCGGCGAGCAATGTCTGTCAGTGTGTCACTGTAACTGGTGTGAACTTGCGCATTTGCTGCGTTGAGTTGATGCTTTCTTTGCAACGCGCCGAAGAGAACTTTGCCACCTTGATAGACATGGTAAGTAAATCCCGCGTGGCTGATCATGAATGGGCCAGTCAAGTTTATATTGGTTCGTGTGTTATTGAGAGGCAATGATATGTTTCCATTGAACCAATACTGTTGATCACCAAGATTGATATCAGGCAGAAATTGACCCAACGAGCTGAGATAGTCATATTTGGCGGCTTTGGCGTTGTTGCGAGATATGCGTATGTCTAAATTGTTTGAGACCCCTATTTGGAGCAGCTCTCGAAGAGCGACGACTTGCGAGTACTGCGCATCCAAGCTGAATGGATTCAAATTGCGCTCTACGCTAATCAATGCAGAAAGCTTCGGGTTTTTCAAAACCAAAGAATTATCTTGAAATATGTTTATACCGCCCAGAGTGCTATCGCCAACAAGTTGGCTATATTGAACAGACTTGGTTGGTAAAGGTGGCATCTGTCTTGTTTCTTCTGTGCCACCGGAGTTTCTTATAGGAGAGGCAAGAACGGGCGGTTGTTCCGTCCCCAGCAAGCGCACTTCATTTTTATAATTGCGCAACTCTTGCTTGTATTCTTTGCCTTTTTGTACTGTGGGATAGTTCATATATTCAGAGGCTCCAAGCGTCGGACTTGCCAACGCATAGAAAACGGTCGCTAAAAAAGCCAGCTTCTTCTCGACTCTATATCTGTTAATGCATTTCATTAGTGGTACCTGGTGTGCTCTTTTTAAGGAATAAAACTGCCAGACATCCGATCGCCAGAACGAAAGAGAAAATAAAGAAACAATCTCCAAAAGCCATTAAATTGGCTTGTTTTCGAATGGCACCGTCGATGATTGCGATCGCTTGCTGGTGGGCGGTGTCGGAATCAACGCCACGTCCAATTAAGGCTTCGCCTAATACGCTCAGCCTTTCTTGCGTGGTCTGTGAGAGTTGTGAAACAGATTCACCAATATACTGCGAATGGAATTTTTCTCGCAGCGTCAACATCGTGCTTACGCCTGCAATGCCGAAGGAACCGCCCAAATTCCTTGTCATATTGTAGAGTGCTGAAGCGGAGCCGAGTTTGGAGCGTTCTAAGCCTGCGGTTGCCACTCCGGATAGAGGAATGAATATCAATGGCAGTCCAAGTGCTCGCACAATTTGTGGTGCTATCAGCTGAGGTCCAGCGAAGTCCGGATTCAAGAAAATATTTTGAGCAAAACCGTTTACGAATAATGCCAGCCCCGTGAAGATCAAGATTCGTGCGTCAAGCTTCTTCAAAAGCAGTGGCACAAATGGTGTCACGAATAATTGTGGGATGCCAAACCACATCATGACCTGTCCAATCTGCAAGGCGTTATAGTTATGAATTTGAGATAAGTACACAGATAAAACGTATGATGGACCGTAGAGCCCAGCACCAATCGTTACATTAGCTATCCCGGCAAAAAAGAAATTGCGTTTGGTATAAAGCTTCAGATCGATGACCGGGTTTTTGACAGTGAGTTCAATAATCAGTGCGATAGTTAGACTCACAGCAGCAATAACGGCCATGACAACAATGAATTCAGAGCCAAACCAATCTTTTCTGTTGCCTTCTTCAAGAAATGTTTCAAGACACCCAAGCCCTACAGCCATGAAAAAAATGCCAAACCAATCTCCGTTTTTGAGCATGCCATGGTTGGAGGGTGTTTTCTCTAGAGTTGCCCCAAGTACTGCAATCAAAATTGCCCCTGGTATCACGTTCAAATAGAAAATGTACGGCCAGCCAAAATTGTCAGTTATCCAGCCCCCAAGGCTTGGTCCTATTGCGGGCGCAAAGGTCGCAGAAATCCCAAAAAGTGCTAACCCAATTGACTGTTTGCTTGGAGGAAGCTTTTGCAAAATCAATTGCATAGCAACCGGAATCAGTATGCCCCCTGTAAATCCCTGCGCCGCACGATAAAAAATCATCGAGTTTAGGTCGCTTGCTACGGCGCAAAGGCAAGAGAAAAGTACAAAGAGTGCCGAATTGGTCAAAAGATATTGTTTGAGTCCAAATGCTCTCGATAACCAAGCTGTAAGTGGAATGACAATAATTTCGGCGATAAGGTAAGAAGTGGAAATCCATGAGCCTTCATCAAGAGTGGCTCCAAGCGAGCCCTGGATATCCGCCAGCGATGAGTTGGTAATTTGAATGTCAAGAATCGCCATGAATGCTCCAAGGCAAGCAGCCATCACAACGATCCAGTCCTTCGTGCTTACCTTTGGCTCGACATTGAGCGATAGATTTAGGTCTTCTCTAACAGCAGCCCGAACGCTCATTTTTAGCGCACCTTGATTTTTACTACGCAAGACATGCCTGGCACGAGGCGATCTTTATCTTCACCAAGAGAAGCCGGATCTAGAACTACTTTCACCGGCACCCTTTGAACGATTTTTGTAAAATTGCCAGTGGCATTATCGGGAGGAAGTAGTGCAAAAGACGCTCCTGAAGCGGGAGAAAAACTATCGACACGTCCTTTGAAAACACGATTGCCAAACGAATCGATAGTGATTATCGCCGGTTGTCCGACACGAATATCTTTAAGTTGGGTTTCTTTGTAGTTAGCTACAATCCACTTCTCATCACCGACTACGGCAAGAAGTGATGCTCCGGCCTGCACTCTCTGTCCAACTTCAACGGTTTTGTGTCCTACCCGTCCTGCGATCGGAGCCAATATTTCGGTGTAACTGAGTTGGAGGCGCGCATCGTCGAGGTCAACCTGCGCTTCGTCGAATGAGTCTTTAGAAGACAATTTTTGAGCGGAGTTTACTGAAACCTGAAAACCGGCGGCGCGAGCCTGGAACGAAGAAGCTTTCGCGGCAATAAACTGAGAACGAGCGACATCAAGTTGCGCCTGTGATTCTTTCAATTTCGATTTCGATTGCTCAAGAGATTTTAGAGCTGCGTCCCGAGCTGCCAAGGCAACATCATGGTCTCGCTTTGCTGTATCTAGATTTTCCGTTGCGACGGCCCCGGCTGCTTCGAGCAGCGAATAGCGATGCAGATCTAATTCTGCTTTTCGCAATTCAGCTTCGCGCTGACGCAAAACTTCTTGCGCCATCGCTACACCAGCCACTGACTCTTGCACGACCTGCGACTCTCTTTCTACAGTACTATTTGCACTTGCAATATTTGCTTCTGTAGTTGTATTAGCCGCTGATGCGTTAGATGAGGCATAGGAAATAATCTTGTTTGATACCGCTACGTCTTGAAGCAATTTTCTGAGATGAGCTGCTGCTTTGTTTACTTGAACCTGCTTATCCCGAGCGTCCAAGACAACTAATGGCTGTCCTTCTTTAACGATCTGATTGTCATTGACGAGTACTTTTTCTACAGTGCCAGCGATTCTAGAGCTGATCAAATGGACATGACCAGTTGTGTAGGCATTGTCGGTATCCACGTACGAGAGAACCTCGTTAACTATCGGGTAGCCAATCACGATAGCTGCTATTAATCCGGAGACCAGCGTGCAAGCGATAACAATTTTCTTGCTGATACCACTTTTGGTACTAGTGAGGGAGCCGCCGCTGGTTTCCCTTGTTGCTTTGATTTCCGTCAATCCTTCTTGCATTCTTGTTTCCTTCGTTTCAGTTAAACGAGCGCGAGAAAATCCAGGACCTTTGCGGGCCCTTATGTTGATGTATGAGTTGGCTCTATTAGCCTCTAAGTCGTTTTGTAGTGCTTCAACCCTTGTGTTACGAATTTCAGTAAGGTGTTTAGTTCTTCAGTAAAAACTTTTTCGTTCGGCCGCTCTTTGGCTGCTGGACGAAAATGCCTGTCGTATGGAGGCAGATACGAGGTCATCATCGCTATAACCACTTCGCAAAGCAGTGAGGTGTCTGCCGTTTTGGGCAGCTCCCCAGCTTCCATAGCCTTATTCAAAACCGTCTTGAAAATATCTTTCGTTTCTTCAAACTTGCTTTCGAGGCGGTTCTTTATTTTCTCATCCATGTAAGCCAAGGTTTCAGGAGTACGAATACTTTGACATTCTCTGTACACTGCGATTGCAAACATGCGCAACATATCCGCTAGGCACTGTACATAGTTCGAAGTTGTCCCCTCAAGCTTGGAGAGCATAGCTCGGTCCATTTCCAGACAGTGATTTAGGCACATCGCCAAAAGCACTTCCTCCTTGTTTCCAAACTCTGCATAGAGAGTGGCTTTACTCATTGATAGATGTCGAGCTATCTCTTCCATTGATGTCTTTTCAAAACTGTTTTGGGAAAACAGCTCTTTAGCTGCGGCAAGGATTTTTTCGTTCCTGCTTTGGTCCGCTTGCTTTACGTTAAATTTCCCGGTGTGCATGGCTGTTAATTGAGCTGTTATACCTTCCAACCACCATCATAGTACGAAAAAACGCTTTCCGTACTATCGTTCTCTAAAATCGGTCTAATCTTATTGTTCGAAAAGAATCAAAGCTTCCGATCGGTATTTAAATTGAGTGCGTTTCAGAAATTGCTATCGAACTTGCGGACAGACAAAAGCCCATTAATAGCTGCGCTACTTTACACTTTGAGCACAAATAAAAACATTGAGCAAAATTCGCTGCTCCTGGGACGTAGATTCCGCAAGCATTGTGCCGGAATGGCTCATCAAAAGCGATTTTAAGCCTCGCCACTTACGGTGTGATACTCGATTCGTAAAGTGCAGGGGCAGAAGCCGGACACAAGAGCGCAGAGTATACTTTAGTGGCATATCTGGTGGCTGGTCCGGCCATTTCCATGGTTGCTGAGCACATGTTACAAGGATTGTCGTATGTTCTTCAGCTTAGACACTAGGTTGGTGACGCAGATATGGCAATGGAGAGTCCCCCTGCAAATCAAGAAGCGTTCCATCTTTAAACGAACGCTTCATCTGCTTTCTGTAATTGAGCTGCAAAGCATCCGCCCTGGCATGCTTCTCCTGAGTGGGATCTTGGAAAGGCGCGACCGTTGGTTTCTGTGTCACAACTAGTCGGCGATCCTGTTCGATAACTTCTTTCACGATCAGCCTGGTGATGAAGTCGAAAGCGCTCATTGGAAAAAAGTTCCGAAGAACAATCCGATGAATCTTTGTTTCCTCTTGTGATAAAGGTGTGTAGGCCTCAAAAATAATTAAACGGTGAGCATTCCCCTGGCTGCCTAGTGACACATCAAGTCTCGTAAAGTTGGGAAAGTAATGTGTTAGCTGACCAGAAACTGACACATCCGATCGGAGCAAGCGCTGTAGCAAGTTGCGAGGTGGGCGGAAAGGCACGGCTGCGCGCCAGCTCGGTAGCCATTCTTCTACGTTACGCTCGATCTTGTATTCGGGTATTAGAGGCTCGCTTGGCTGGCCGAACATTGGGTGAACATAGGCAACGTGAGAGAAATCTAGAAGAATTTCGATCGCCCGAGTTTGGTTGGCTTGCCAGATTGAAGGCCAATAGCGAGCTCGCCAGCCGGGCTGCGTCAATTCTGAAATCGCTGGAACGCCTCTTCTAAGGAGCTCCAAATCACTGCCAACAAAGATCCATATAAGTCCGTAACTCTCCATCGCTGGATAATGGGGTATGTGGAATCTTTTCCCAAAAGCGCGATCATCTTGCTCTGAAGGCACCGAAACACACTGACCGTCTGATTGAAATAGCCAGCCATGCATTGGGCACCGCAGGCATTTGCCTGTCACTTTACCTAGACTCATCGATGTGCCACGATGTGGGCAGCGATTGGAAAAAGCAACAAGGCGACTTTCGTTGGTGTCATCTGCTTTGGTTCGGTAGACTGCAAGTTCACGTCCAGCCACTTTAAACTGTTTCACCATGCCAGGGGCAAGGCTAACAGCCGCTCCAACGGCATACCAAGTATTGTTGTTCATAGTTCAATTGGGTTTTAATTCCTGAATTCTGAAATGTAGTCTCGATGTTCCTGATAAAGTCGCTAAATGATATCGGCCAGTACTGCACTTGCGTCTTATGCAACGGATAGCTTTGGTTTTCGAAATGTTTGGAGAGCTTTTCTGCTGCATTAACCGGATGTACCGGTCTTCAACTCTGGCAAAGATTTGCACTGGGCCATGACCGGCATAGTCGTATCGCAAAAGCGATTGACTCTTCGCGCCAATTCTCCAACCGAGAGTTTCAATGATCTTCGAGTTCGATAACTCCGCGTTAACCACATTAGTTTGCTTCACTCTTTTGCTGCATATTCTGCCGGTTCGGAGAATTCACGACAAGACTATCTTCAACGAGCAATTCAGAAATGTATAGCCTTGCGACGTATGATTGGGCGAATAGACGGCAAGCAAAAATCATGGATAAAGGCTCAATTCCTGGCTCTAATAGCCAGGAAGATAGGGGGCTGAGAAGCAGAATGGCTGTGTTAGCCGCTGAGCCAATAGTTAACGTAAGCGCTCCCAAATAGGCTTTGGTGCAAGGAATGACTGCTAGCGGTAATAGCGCAGGAAGATTGAACGCCTGTGCTAACGTGCGCGACGCAGCAAAACGAGCGAGTGCCAGAGGATGCAGAACCAGCATTACCCAGATACCAGGCACTGCAAAAGCACCGCTAACACCATACTGAATGCCATTCATTACATCTGGATAGAGCGAGCTCCAACCAGTAACGGCACCCACAAATGAAATAAACGTGAACGCGGCGCAAGAAGGCATGATTGATACGAGTGCATAAGCTGTCATAATCAAATTCCATCTCATGCCTTCCTGCAATAGCTCTGGCAACGTCTTTAAATTGAAACTGGGAAGCGCAATCCAAGCCGACTTTAATGGGTAGGATTGGATATCCTGCCTCATCACAATGGCGTAGTATCCAGAGACAGGTGCCTCAATCACCAAGCCCAGAATCAGCCCCAGAATCATTCCCAGATGCGGTGAAAGGGCAAGGCTATTGACTACAAGTAGAATGAGGTAACTTGTCCCAAGATTACCCCAGAAGCTTTCTTTTTTTCCGTCCATGGGGACCTCCTAAGGAGATAACGGTGATGGTGATTTTCTTACTTTGCTCCATTCTTGATTCTCGCACTGCTAATCAAACCACCCCAGCTTAGATGCGGAGAGCTTGCTTCTTTTTAGAGAAAATGAGTGCTACTTTACTGAGTGACTTGCCTGCAAATTGAAGAAGGAATGTCTAAGCCATACCAGAAAGCGGTGCCGACACCAATCATAGACTTAGATTTGCATTGATAAACTTTTGAGGCGCAATTTACCCACTGTTATCGCTGACTCCCTATGCAATCGGATTTCGACGAACAAGCTTGTTGCTTGAATGATTTGCTTGCGCTAATTGTGCGACGTGATGTCGCCAATTTGTAAAGTAGCATAGCTTGCATAACCGTTTGATGGTTGACGTAAGTCAATATGTAATTTTCTCTACTGTTGTTCTTTGGGGCACCATAAGCAGTATCAATAAATAGCACAGAGATAAAGCAATAAAAGATACAGCGCAGCGAAGTTCTGCTTGAGCTGGAGCGTGATACTGGCGTGAATCTTGAAAATCTCTTGAAGCAAAGGAATTTACTCCGTCCGCTCAAGGTCCTGACGGCACCAAAGAACAGCGGTTGGCACTCTTTCATTCAGATATGCACCGACCGCCCTTCTTGTTGTCATTTCGAAGATGCTCCTATTTTAGAAGGACAGAGTGGCGATGACGTCGTGAAGACAAAAACATCAATGCCTCCGATTAATTCGCAACAACTAGAAAACACAATTGTTGTACCTGCAACGTTAGCATGCTAGCATCGAGCGCCTATTAAGCGTTCAATAGGTCCAATTGAAGTGCCTTAGTGGACTAACAAATCGGGTGATTTTGTCGAATGGAATGGATGCACAGTCCCGACACGCTGAATGACATTGAAAAACTTTTTCACACTTTTTTCGACAGTATGCCTCAGCTCGGTTGGACCGCCCGGGCAGATGGATTCGTCGATTTCTACAATCGAAGATTTTACGAGTACAGTGGTTGCACATTGAAAGAATTGCAGGGTTGGGGTTGGGAGAAAGTGCTGGACCCCGAGACGTTCGCAGAAGTTTTGGCTCGTTGGAAGCATTCGCTAGCTACCTTTGAAAACTTTGAAATGAAGATACCTTTGCGCAGGCACGACGGGGTATTTCGCTGGTTTCTAACCCGCGCCACGCCTATGTTTGATGACAATGGCGTTTGCGTGCGTTGGGTCGGCATAAATACCGATATTCAAGAGGAAATTGATCAATCGCATGCGCTTTCTGAGAGCGAACGACAATTTCGGATGTTGGCAGATTGTTTGCCTGATCTTGTATGGATAATTGATAACAATCTGGATTGCATATATTTGAACCAACGATGGGTCGAATACACAGGCTTAAAGGCAAGTAAGGGTGAAGGTGTTGCTTGGCGAGATGTCATCCATCCGGATGATTTGCTGGGTGTTCGTGACCTTTGGAATAAATGCACCGCTGCCAAAACTCACTTCGAAAGCGAGCACCGGCTGCGAGCCTGCGATGGATCTTATCGTTGGTTTTTGGTGCGCGGACTACCCGTAATTGATGAACAAAATAATGCTGTATCTTGGTTCGGTACCTGCACAGACATTCACCTGAAAAAACAAGCAAGCGAACAATTGGAACAACTGGCGCGAGATCGCGGTATGCAATTGGCAAATGTTGAAGCGCTTAACGAATCCGTAATTGAATCAATTTCCGACGGAATAGTGATTGCCGATCGCGAAGGCCGGCTTAACTACGTCAATTCCGCTGCGCGCGAGATGTTGCAGAATCAGCCAGCTCCTCGTTCACTCCAAGAAGCTGCTGAGAATAAAAGGAATTACGATGATTCTGGTGAAAGGCTTCTTCCTTTGGACGAACTGCCACTTAGCAAAGCGCTCGCTGGTCAATTTGTAAATGATACCGAGATGGTTCTTATATCGCCAAATGGCTTCCGTCGGGTTGTAAGTGTTTCGGCGCGACCCATTGTGGATAAGAACGGAGAATCTAACGGTGCAGTCGCAGTGGTAAGAGACATTAGTGCCAGAAAATCGACTGAACTCGCGCTGCAACAAGCTCGTGATGAGGCGGTGGAAGCTAACAAACTGAAATCTCAGTTTTTAGCTAACATGAGTCATGAGATAAGGACTCCCATGAGTGGCATTCTAGGAATTAGCGAGGCGCTGATTTCGAAAACTGAGGGGCAGTCAAAAGAGCTGGCCGGAACTATATTATCTTCCGCGCAAAATTTGATGAAATTGTTGAACGATCTTTTGGACCTCTCTAAAGCAGAAGCTGGCAAGATAAGCGTTGTCGAAGAAAACATATGCTTGGGTGAATTAATTGATGATGCTTGCTGTACGTTCTACGCTTCTGCTCTTAAGAAGCAAATCAAACTGGTCATGAGTATTGATGAGCAACTGCCGCTCAAAGCAATTGGAGATGGCAAGCTCATAAGACAAATACTTCAAAACCTTATCCATAATGCTATCAAGTTTACCGATGCTGGTACAGTTGTTGTAAAAGCAGAACTTCTCTCAAAAGACAACGACAACATTCGAGTGAAGTTTTCGGTTCAGGATACCGGACCTGGTATTTCAAATGAGAATTTGAAGAAGCTATTTCAACTGTTTGTGCAGGTTGATGGCACTTCTACTCGCAGACATGAGGGTAGCGGACTAGGGCTAGCTTTGAGTAAGCGCTTAGTCGAAGCTCTAAAGGGAGAGATAGAGGTAGAGAGCGTTGAGGGCGAAGGCTCCACTTTCTCATTTTCTTTGCCGCTTCTTTTTTGTTAGGATGGTGCACAATGGCATCGAATATGGTGCCATGGCTGCATGCAGTAAGTTTATAGATGTGTTACGAGATTCTTTTCGCGGACAATTTTAGATAGGTAGACTTGCTGTACATTCAATAGATAGTTCGATTTCGCAATACGGGCCTGCAATTTTAATTGTCGTTGATCAGCCTATGGCGATTTATCCGATGTTGCAAAAGACAAGCCGACGAAAGCAGCCAAGAGCTCATTAAACCGCTACCTCTCTTTGGCTGGCCGGCAGCATTATGACAAAAGTAGCACCGGAACCAAGCTTGCTCTCGCAAATAATAGTGCCTTGATGCCCTTCAACTATTTGCTTCGATAAATAAAGTCCGAGCCCTGTGCCACTGGTGTAACGCTTACCTGCTCTTCCTTGCCTGAACCGCTTGAAAAGTGCCTTTTTGTGTAATCCGGTGAAAACTGCACCATATTCCGGTGGCAAAGTTGCATGTGATTCCGAAGCAAAACTGCATCCTTTTCAAGAGAAACTTTCTGGGTGACTTGAACAACCTACCAATTACCTAGGA